>Ga0070682_100000237_pt1 | contig 40123 bp, 61 predicted proteins | sample KBSC63LmetaG_FD_64668 | JGI IMG/M metagenome (GOLD analysis project Ga0070682, IMG submission 64668) | Corn rhizosphere microbial communities from Kellogg Biological Station, Michigan, USA - KBS C6-3L metaG | ecosystem: Host-associated > Plants > Roots > Rhizosphere | place: USA: Michigan...
CGCGTGCTGGAGCTGTCCGGCACCGACGTGGCGGAGTGGCTTCCGCACTTCGTCCGCGTGCCCGTGGGCGTCTGGGTGATCATGCCGGACTTTGGCCCGCTGCCCGTCGGTCTGTGTGAGCGCGTCCGCGTGGAGGATGGCTGGCTGCTCGCCGAAGGCCGGATCTCCCTGGCGCACTTCGAGAAGGCCGCGCCCGAGCTGTACCGCGGCGCCACCACGCCGCTGATGGAGTCCATCCCGGCGGCCATCGACGTGACGAACGGCCGGCGGGACTCGCATCCGCAGGGCGTGCACATCGGCGGTCGGTGGGAGCTGGAGCGCGTGGTCTTCGGCTCAGACCCCGCCTGGCCCGGATGCCGCGTCCAGCTGGACGGCATGGAGATGGGAGCGATCCGTGGCTGATCTTCCTCCCCGGCTGCTGCGGGCTCACTGGTGCCCGGTGTGCGGCCGCTTCGAAATCGTCAGGCAGGCGCACCACATCCGCTCCGGCTCTATCAGTGACCAGTGCGAAGGGCTCATGATCACCGTGGAGTACGAGTGCGCCGTGGACCAGGACTACCTCGCCGGCCTGATGTCATGATCACCTGGATCTTGAACCAGTACGGCCGGGTGGTGACGTGGATCAAGACCGACCACTGGTGCACGGGGCACGTCTGGGGCGACTGGGTCATGGTCGACATGGGCCGCGAGAAGATCCGCCATTGCCAGTGTTGCGGCTGGATGGAGACCACGAACCACCCCTGGCGCGGCTTCCTTCGGCGGCCGCGATGACCACGGAGCGCTTCGTCTTCGACTTCGATGAACTGGACGCGCGGGGTCTGCCGCGCTGTCCCGTCGCCTACTTGTTCCCGGAGCCACCCACCCCCGCGATGCTCGAAGTGGTCGGGCCGTACCTCCGGCTCCGGGACCGTGGCCGCCGCATCCTGGTGGAGGGCGCGATCAGGAACCTGGAGCTGGCCGGCGATCGCATGACGGCCCACCTCATGTACGACGGCGGTCCGGAGCCCCGGCTGCTCGGCGCCATCGTCACCGGCCAGAGCGAGCCGCCAGAGAAGCGCTACCAGTACGACGAACTGAACGGCTGGCTGCTGCCCGGCGAGGCGACCATAGACCTGGGGGGCGGTGCACCGCCGCTCAAGGCCCGTGGCATCCGAGTCGTGCCCATTCGCGAGGTCACAGAACCCGAGACGCTCGATCCCGAGATCGGCGCCATTCTCGACAGCGTCCGCTCCGGCCGTCAGCACCACCTTGAGGCGGAACGGCCCTCACCCCTCACCGGTGAGCGACTGGAGGAGCTGGCCGTCACCGCTGGAACCCGGCTCGCGCGCAACTCCCCCGAGGGGCTCGCGATCATGCGCGCCACGATCGCGGCGAGCCCCTACCAGCAGTGCCGGGCAGCTCACGGGTGCGAGCACCCCTGTAGCTGCCCGATCCGCAACACCACCACCACCCGAGGAGAAGGATCATGATCGAAGTCCGCTTGCGCCACGTCGACCAGGCCGAAGGCGTCCGGCTGATGAACTGGGACCCCACCGACTTGGACGGGGCGCTGAAGCTCTGCACCACCTGGGGCGTCCGGTACGCGGAGGACGGCGGCGAGTACGGCAACCCCGGCCAGTTCTCCGGTCAGCTGGTCGTGGACGGCGGCCGCGCCTTCTTCGAGATCCTGGTGGACGGCGAATGAAGCCCGAGCAGCGCCACGGCTTCCTGGTCCTGACCGCGATCAACACCGACGATGGCGCGGCCGACTCCGAGACGTTCCGGGTCAACGCCACCGCCGTGGACCAGGGCGACGGCGGGCCGGTGGAGCGCTTCCACGTCACCGACGCGGCGGGCGACGACTACATGATCACCAGCCACACGGCGGGCTCGATCCTCCCCGAGGTGCGCCCGTACCGCGAGCTGGTCCAGGCGCTCATCGCGGCCGACGAACCGTGTCCGGCCTACAACTGCTCGGTGTCGCTGCTGGGCCACCTGATCGCCAGCCTCACCGCCGACCAGGTAGAGCTGGTTCGGGAGCTGGACCCGAGCGTCTCGGAGGGGACATGACCGACTTCCTTCGCCTCTCCGCCCTCCTGGCCGGCTTCGCCGTGATCGGGCTGCTGCTCTTCGCCGCGGTCGCCTTCGGAGGTCGACGATGAGCCCGTGGCTGCTGCTGCTCATCATCCCCGCGGCCCTGGCCTTCGGGGCGGTCGGGCTGGCCGTGTACATCGCGGTCAAGATCAGCCGATCGGACTCGCGATGATGCGCCGGGCGGGCTGCTGCCCGATGTGCTCAGGCTCGGGGGCCAGCGGCGAGGAGAGCACCGGCGGAGCGTGCTGGGACTGCCAGGGCACTGGCCACCCGCACCTCGGGCCGTGCGGCTTCTGGCTGTGGTGGAAGAGCAGAAGCGCCGCGCTTCTGCTGATCGTCTTCGCCTGGATGGTCGCGGGCAGCGTGCCCGTGTACCTGATCGATCGCGAGTGGGTTGTCTGGATCTACTTCGTGGGGGTGCCCCTCGCCTTCGCGTGGCTGGGGCTGGACGCGGTGTACCGCCACCTGGAGCACAAGGGGACGTGGAACCGATGAGGACCTGGACGGAGTACGCGGTGCGCATCCGGACCGGCGCCGGGGAGGTTCGGCATATCGGGATCGAGAGCCCTGAGCCCAAGCACGTGGGCCAGTACGCCCGCCGTCCCGCCGGTGACGGATCGAACCGCACCGTGCCGGATATGGATGCACTCCGCCAGCGCACGGTTCGGGTGACGGAGTGGAGGCGGCCATGACGCACGGCTACCCGATCGGCATGGGGGATCCGGAGTCGCCGAAAGGCCCACTGGGCGCTGGCTGCTGGTCGGACATCATGGCGGCACCGGTAGGCGGGAATGACCCAGCGCCGGGGGAGGCTCCTGAGTCGAGCGAACCGGAGCCACCGCACCCGCCGCCGGACGCCTGCCTTGACACCGGCTGCTTCCCGCCAGAGAGCGAGCTTCACCGGTTCGACGGGCGAAACCGGAGGGCCGGGGCTGACGCGGTAGAGGGCTGAGCCCGCGCACGAAGACGGAGGAGCGCATGAGGACGTGGCTGTGGAGGCAGGCGCTTCGAGGTGCCGAGCTGCTTCACAAGATCATGTGGCACCTGAACCTCCGTCCGCCGGTCCGGGTGGTGGCCTGGACAGCACGGCAGTGGGGCGACTCGGTAGACCGACACGGGGCAGGGCGGGGCGACGGGAGATGATCATGCGTGGGTGGACAGCATCGTGGCGAGGTACCCGAGGACGTGGCCATCAGACGAGCGTGGCTCGGTGGCACGGTGCTCGGGTTGCTGATCAGCCTCGCGATCTGGGGGATCTGGGAGCTGATCCAGTGGTGGCCGACCTGGTGACTGACTCGCTGGCCGTGTGGCGCATCGTGCGCTTCATCCAGCGTGACAGCCTGATCGAGGAGCCGCGCGAGGCCGTCATCAACCGCTGGGGACACCTGAAGATCACCGAGCTGCTGACGTGCCCCTGGTGCCTGAGCATCTGGGTGGCCGCCGGGGTCGTGCTCGCCCGCGCGGCGGCCCCACGAGTCTGGGGCATGATCGCGCGCGGTCTGGCATTCTCAGCGGGAGCCGGGGTGATCACGGGCCTGGTGGACCAGCTGGACGACTGAGCCGGAAAGGGTGCGTTAATGCCTCTCTTCGGGAAGCGGCGGGAGAAGCCCTCGCCCCACGTGATGACCGCCGCCGGTCGGGTCGTGGACCTCCGCGACCGGGACACCGTAGCCACGCTCGCCATGACCCGGATGCCCTGGCAGTCCGTGGCCTGGAACTACCGCAACTCGATCGGCGAGCTGGGGCAGGCCCTGCGGATGAAGGCCAACCTGCTGAGCAAGCTCGGCTGGACCGCCGCCTACCAGCCGCCCGGCGAGGACGAACCGATCCTGCTGACCGGCAACCCGGACGAAGACAAGGACGAAGACGGCAAGCCGTATGTGTCGCCGCACGTCGCCCAGGCCGCGATCGAGTGCCTTCAGCAGCTCCCCTGGTCCCGCGGCTACGGCTTCACCGGGCGGATCTCCACCGGCTTCGACGTGCCGGGCGAGGTGTGGCTTCACGGCTTCCCGGGCGATGACGGCCAGGAGACGTGGGAGGTGCGCTCCACCTCCGAGGTCACCCCGAGCACTGGCGGCGGCCTGCTGGTCACCACTGTGCCGGGGAAGCCGCCGCGCGAGCTGGACCCCGACGAAGAGACGCTGATTCGGCTGTGGGTGCCGCACCCGGAGTGGGGTGACCTCTCCGACTCGCCGATCCGCACGCTGATGGATGTGTGCGAAGACGTGGTGCTGGCCGGCCGCGAGATCCGGGCGGCCGCGATGAGCCGGATCGCCTCGAACGGCATCCTCTTCATCCCCGAGGGCATGGCCCTGGTCAAGCCTGATCAGCAGGTCGTCCGGCCGAACGAGAACGGGTTCGCAGCCGCCTTCACCGCGAGCATGACGGCACCGATCAACAACGAAGGCCACGTGTCCGCGGTCGTGCCCATCGTGATCTACGGCGACCCCGAGGACGGCCAGGCCATCCGCCACGTCACCCTGGACCGGGCCAGCGCCGATGACGTGATCGAGCGACAGAAGGCCAGTCTGGATCGGCTCGCCGACGGGATCGACCTGCCCCGCGAGGCGATGCGGGGCAGCATCGGCGAGGCGAACCACTGGAGCGCCTGGCTGATCGACGCCCAGACGTTCGAGAACCACCTGGAGCCCGGCGCCCGCATGATCGCCGACTCCATCACCATGAGCTACATGAAACGGCGCCTCACCATGAGCGTCGCGGATGGCGGATGGGGCCTCTCCGTCGAAGAGGTCGACACGGTCCGCTGCTGGTTCGACGCCAGCACGATCACCCGCAACACCAACCGCTCCGCCGACGCGGATGCCGCGATGGACCGCGGTGCCATCAGCTACGACGCGTACCTGAAGGCGAAGGGCTTCGACCCGGCCGACAAGGCCGACGAAGAGGACATCCAGCGCCTGATCGCGGTCAAGTCCGCCGCTCCACAGGACGCGCTGGGCAAGCTCATGGAGGCGGTGGCAGGGATCAAGGCCGATCCCCAGCCGAAGCCCATGATCGTGCCTGGGCAGATCGTGCGCCCGGGCCAGCAGGCTCTCCCGCCTGGTGCGCCGGCCGACGCGGACCAGCCGCCGCCCGCACCGGGCCGTGGGCCGGGTCAGGGGACGCCCCCGGTGCCGACGGGCGCCCGGACGGCGGCTGGTGCCAGCGATTCGCAGGGCGTACTCGATTCAGTGCGGATCATCGATGGCCAGGTGCTGGCCGATATCGACCGCCAGTTGGTGGAGGCGATCCGGCACGCCGCGGAGGCGGAGCTGGCCACGGCCCTGCGCAAGGCCGGGAACAAGATCAAGGCCCAGGCCCAGGGCAAGGACCCCGAGCTGGCCGCCGCGCTCAAGGGCATGGAGCCCACGCTGGTGCCGTCGTTCCTCACGGCCAACGGCGGCGGCGAGCGGTTCATGGAGCTGGGCCTGACGGAGGAGGTGCTGCTGGCCGCCGCCTTCGCCTACCTTCAGGCGAAGTTCGCCAGCTGGACCGGTGCCGCGATCAAGGACGCCGTGCTGGCCGTGTCCGCGATGCTGGCCTTCCCACTGGTCACCACCCAGGCGCTGGCGAGCGCCATGGCGGAGCGCATCCCCGCCGCCTGGAAGCGGCTGGAGTCGAGCCTGCGGGCCCGCGCCATGTCCGCGCTCTACGGCCGGAAGCTGGACCTGCTGCCCGACGGCGAGGTGCCGGACACCATCATCCTGCCGGGAGACATCCGCGAGGCCCTGGCGGAGATCGGCGGACCGGTGAACGGCAACGGCCCCGGCGGGCTCGCGCTCGGCGGGGACATCCTGCGCGAGGTCGACCAGCGGGCGGTCTCGCTCGGTTTCAGCTGGCGGTACGGCGTGACCCCGCGGGCGCGCGCCTTCCATCCTCACCGCCAGCTGGCCGGCGAGCGGTTCGAGTCGTACACGGACGCCCGCCTGGTGCCGACGCCGGAGAATGCCTGGCTGGGCCCGCACATGCACCCCGGCGACCACCCCGGGTGCATGTGCGACGCCGTACCGGCCTGGGCCGTGGGTGAGGCTGACGCGGCCGCTCACGTGGTCGCCGACACCGAGACCCCGGGGATGCGGAACGAACGCCTCCTGGCCCAGCTGGACGACGCGGCGGGCCGGGTGGGCACGCACAGCCAGCGCACCCGGGCGGAGCGGGATCGTATGGTCGAGGTCCAGCGGGCATGGATCGAGCGGAGGGCGCCGCAATGAGCTGGAAGAAGACGCTGGCCCACCTCAACCGGGGCGGGTCGTGGGTGACGCGGCCGCGCGAAGTGGACCTCACGCCAGCCAGCGGGCCGATCGCGTACACGCCAGACGAAGATGCCCAGGACGGCAAGGTCCCGGGCACGGCGGGCCACGACCTGGTGGCGGCCCGTGAGCTGCTGGAGCGAGAGCGCGCCTTCGCCCCGCACTGTGATCAGCGCATCCTCCACCCGCCGGGCACCTGCTGGGCGTGCGACCTGTACCCGGACTGGCAGAAGCTCCGCGAGCTATGGGGCATCGCCTTCACTGGTCAGCAGCCGAATGACGAAGTCCTGCGTGTCGACCAGCGTGAGGAGCCGGTGGCGGTCCGGAAGATGCTGCCTTGTCCGGCCGACTTCAACCGCCCGCCGGACAGTCCCAGTGATCATCGCCAGTGGGGCCCGAATCAGGCTCAGGGGGAGCGCCCGTGACCGGACCGATGACGCACCACATGGCTCGCTCGGACATGATCGTGCCCGCCGACGTGGCCTTGTCGGTCGCACTGGCGGCGGCTGGCGCGGAGATCCAGACCGGCGGCATGATCGCGCTGATCCCCGACAACCCCCAGGCGTTCACCGTGTCCGGCGGCGACCCGGCCGCCCAGATGCACATGACGCTGTGCTTCCTCGGGGACGTGTCCGAGCTGGACGACGCCACCCGCGAGGAGCTGGTGAAGCGCGTCCAGGTGCTCGCCGCGGACAACGGCCCGGTGGAGATGCGGGTTCAGGGCGTCGGGATCTGGAACCGGGACGGCGGCGACACCGGCGACCGTAAGCCGTCTACCAACACGCTGCTCCAGCCGACGGACCAGGCGCAGAACCTCCGCGACTACGCGGACCAGATCGGCCGGGACGCACTCGGCGCGCGGTACCCCGAGCAGTTCCGGCCGTGGGCGCCGCACATCTGCGCAGGCTTCGACCTGCCGCCGGAGACCTTGCCGATGCACGACGGCGTGGTGCGCTTCTCGAAGGTGCGGCTCGCGCTCGCGGGCGAAGATCAGGACTTCGCACTGGTGGGCCCGTCGCGGCTGGATGAGCCGACCGCGGGCAACCGGTACTCGAAGATCGGAGTAGTGGAGATGACGGACACGAAGACGGACGTGCGTCCCAAGGCTCCGGCCGACGTGGACGCCAGCCAGCAGCCCGGGGAGATCAAGCTGGGCAAGGTGCGCGAGGACGGCACCGTGCCTGCGTACTTCCCCTGCCTCGCCGTGGAGGGCATGGAGACCGCGGACGGGCGGTACATCGAACCCGGCGCGCTCCAGGTGCGCACCCCGCCGCTGTCGGTCTTCGCCCAGTTCACCAACACCGGCCAGGGCGGGCACTCGGGCGCGGAGATCTCGGGCAACCTCACGGAGGCGTGGCGGATCCCCGGCCCCGAGTTCATCAGCCGCCAGACCGGTGAGCCGCTGCCCGAAGGGACCTTCGTGTGGCAGGGGCGCGGCGAGGTCGACACGAACACCACCGGCGGCAAGCTGTTCTGGAAGCGGTACCTGCGCGGCAACTCGGTGGACCTGTCCGAAGTGGATGCGTACGACGATATCCAGTTCGACGAAGACCAGGAGCACCACCGGGTGGTGGTGACGAAGGGCTTCATCAACGCCACCACGCTGTGCGCCATCCCCGCCTTCCCGGACGCCTACGGCGAGATCGAGGGCGAGGAGGGCGGCTACAGCGCGGCCATGGCAGCCCGGGAGCTGGAGCTGGACGCGAAGTACCCGAAGACGATCGAGGGCCTCCAGGCGTTCCTCCGGGACCGCGGCATCCAGCCGGTGGTGGCCAGCTTCTCGATCCCCGAGCTGGGCGACGCCTGCTCGCCGTGCCTCGCGTCGGCTGGCGAAGAGGAGCTGGGCACGCTCCCGCCCGCGCTCCGCAAGAAGGCGGAGGCGAAGAAGGCGGCCGCGAAGGACGGCGACACCACCGAGCCGGACGACGACGAAGACGACGGCAAGCCCGCGTTCCTGAAGAAGAAGATCAGCAAGGGCCGCACCGCGTCGGCCGCCGCGCTCCCGCCGATCGAGTACTTCACGGACCCCGGCTTCTCCGAGCCCACCCCGCTCACGATCGACGGGGACCGGATCTTCGGGCACATCGCCACCTGGGGCACGTGCCACATCGGCATCTCCAAGCGGTGCACGCCGCCGCCGCGCTCGAAGAGCGACTACGCCTATTTCAACGTCGGGGCGAAGCGTGTCCAGGACGGCGATGCGGTGCGCACCGTGGGCGTCGGCCACCTCACCATGAACACCGGCCACGCCTCGCTGAACGCCAGCCTGGCGGAGACGCTGGCCCACTACGACAACACCGGCACATGCGCGGCCACCGTGGCAGCGGGCGAGGACCGGCACGGGATCTGGATCAACGGTCTGGTGGAGCCCGAGCTGTCCGAGCGGGACCGCGAGCGCCTCGCCGCCGCCCCGCCGTCGGGCGACTGGCGGCCGAAGGGGGGCGCGCTGGAGCTGTGCGCCGTCCTCGCGGTGAACGTGCCGGGCTACCCGGTGCCGCGAGCCCGCGTCGCCGCTGCTGGCGTGGGCGAGGAGCCCGAGGTGCTGGCGCTGGTGGCGGCCGGGGCGACGAAGCCGGCCAGCGCCTTCGGTCCGGGCGGGATCGACCTGGACGACTTCGCCGACCGGGTGAGCGCCCGCGTGCTGGTCGCGCTCGAAAAGGCGGTGCCCGAGGTGTTCGCCGCGGACCCCGGGCTGGCTGGCCGCCAGCAGGACGCGGCACTGGCGCTCCGCCAGCTGGAGGCCGTGGAGGCGATGCGCCCTTTTCCGGGAGCCCCGACGGGGCCGACGAAGAGCTGACCGCTGACGAAGCGGTGGCCGTCGACTGGGTCACCGCTTGGGTACTCCGCGAGCAGGCCGCCAGCCTGACCGACGCGGAGCGCGAGGAGGTGGAGCGCTGGCTGGCTGGCGATGCGCTGGTGATGCTCTCCGCCGTCGCGGCCGATGAGTTCAACTGGGTGGACAAGGTCGGCGGCCTGCCGAAGTTCATCAAGCGGATCAAGAACCACCTGGTGCGCAAGGGCATGGACACCTCCCGGGCGATCGCGACCGCGGTGAACGTGGTCAAGAAGATGTGCGCCAGCGGGGACACGAACTGGCCCGGCAAGCAGAACGTCAACGCGGGCAGCCGCGCCGAAGCGTGCGGGGCGGTGGCCGACTGGGAGAGGAAGAAGGCCCAGTCCCACGCCGACTGAGAGGAGAGCCGGGCCGGTGATCAAGGCCAACTCGCACATCGGCTTTCGGCACCAGCTCTCCATGACGCTCGCCGTCGGAGACATCGTGCTGGCGGTCATGTACCTGTTCCCGGGTATCCTCACGCCCGCGAGCCCGACGACCACCCGGATCGTGCTCGATCTCGCTCGCGTGGGTCCTGTCTGGACGATCGCGTATGGGGTCACGGGCTTGGCCATCATCGCCGGCCTTCAGGTACATAAGCTGCTCCACGTAGCCCATGCGGCTACGGGGAGTGTCTGGGTGGGCTTCGTGTTCTGCCTGGTCCTCTCCGCGTTTGCGAACCATGGAACGTTCCTGCTCCCGGCGGTCTGCGCGGTGGTGGCGGCAGTGAACTTCGTGCTGGCCGTCGCCTACTCGCGCGACGTTGGGAGAAAGGAGCCCTAGCCGTGAACTTGACCCTGCTCGGGGGCTTGGGCTCGCTGTTTTTCATGATCGCGTCCTTCGTGGTCGCCACGATCTCGCTGCGCGCCTCGCGTAAGTCGAAGGAGGCCGTGGAGTCCCGCGAGACGGCCGAACTCGGTATCGTCATGCTCCGCTGGTCGAACCAGGTCCGGCGTCTGGCCGCGTCGAACGGATGGGATCAGGACCCGGCCTGGCCGGCCATCCCGGTCGAAGCTACTCCCGAGTACCTGCGCGGGAAGGCGTCGGCCACCAACAACGACGACCTCACGAAGTTCATCGAGACCGTCCAGAAGTTCACCAAGGGTGACGCAAAATGACCGTGACGGAGCTGCCCAGCACGCCCACGCCGACCAGGAAGCTGCGCGTGTGGCTGCCCTCCACTCGTGCGCTGGTCGCGGTCGCTGTGCTGGCCCTGCTTGGGCTGCTCGCCGTCTTCGTGATCGCACTGGTCACCGGCCAGGACGCGAAGGACAAGGCCCAGACCGTGGCCCAGGACACCGCGCCGGCCGTGCTCACCTTGGACGTGCTGTGCAAGCGGAACGACCAGCTGGGCGCGGACCTGCGGAGTGCCGGGGCGTGCGGGGACAAGATCGACAAGGCGAAGTCCGCGGTGGACGGCCAGCCCCAGCCGCCCGTGGCCGCCGCCGGGCTGTCGAAGGATGACGTGGTGGCGATCGTGGCCGGCCAGCTCGCCGGCAAGACGGTGACCGTGGACCAGGTCATGGCCATGGTCACCCAGGTCTACAACGCGAACCGGCCGAAGGACGCTCCGCCGCCGACCGGGGACCAGGTGCTGGCCGCCGTTCAGCAGGTGTGCGGCTCCACGAAGTGCCAGGGCCCGCAGGGCGAGAAGGGCGCCGACGCTCCACCGGTCACCGATGAGCAGCTCTACGCGCAGGTGGCCGCGTACTGCGCGGGCCCCAGTGCGCCATGCAAGGGCTCGCCCGGGGAGAAGGGCGACACCGGCGCACAGGGCGTCTCGATCGTCGCCCAGACCTTCGCGCGCAACGACGCGGGCGAGTGCCGGAGCTACATCATCTTGAGCAGCGACACCAGCCGCCGGATCGACTCCGGCCCGGCGGGCGACGCGGCGTGTCCGGTGCCGGAGCCGCCGAACACCACGCCGGGCGGGTAGCCTGGGGCGCGCGCCGGGGCATGGTGACGGAGGAGATCTCCGGACGGCCCTTTCCCGCGGCTGACCGCACGCGGGGTTCAGGCTCATGAAACACCCCGACGCACCGAAGCCCCCCGAGTAGGCCCGGGGGGCTTCGGTAATTAGAGACTGCCGAGCTTCACCGCGAGGAAGGATGCGCGCTCCTCCGGAGCCATGCATTCGATCAAGTCGCCGATCAGCTTCGGCAGGTCCTCACGGCTCACGCGCGAGACCATCTCGATCTCCTGAGCGTCCGTCTTCAGGCTCAGCCGCACGTCCGCCGTGCCGTCGCCGCCCGTCTGCGCGGACACCGCGGTGGTGACCTCGGTCCACGCGCGGTCCGAATAGCTGTCCACGGGTCAGTCCTCCGTCTTCTCGAACCAGGCCAGCGCGACCGGGTCGCCGTCGTCAGCCCTCGCGGACAGTGCGTCCACGATGGCGTTGATCCGGCTCTGGAGGCGGGTACGGCCGTTGGCTCCGTAGCGGGCGCCGCGCGTGGTGATCGCCTGGTCGTACTGGCTGATCAGGTCCGCGGTCTTGGTGGTCATACCCCAATCATGCCCCCCATTTTGGGGGGTGTCAATACCTGGGGATGAAGAAGGCCCCGAGGTCTCTCCCACCTCGGGGCCTTCTGGGTGCCGGACCACCAACCGAGCACGCGGCGAAGCCTACGCGTCGGTGCCGCCCTGACCCTCCGCCGTGCTCTCCGGCGTGTCGTCGCCCTCCGGCTTCCGCCGGCCACCAGTGGACCGCGGCTTCTTCGCCTTCGCGGGCTCGCCGGACTCGGGGTGCGCGGGCGCCGTGCTGAGCAGCGCCAGGCCCTGCTCGAAGCGCTGCATCGCGCCGACCACCTCGCCGCTGTTCGGGTCGAAGTGCTCTTCGACCGTATCGGCGATCGTCTTCAGCTGGTCTACGACGGCCCGGAGCCCGCCGCCCTTCGGTGCACTCACGGCGTCGAACCGCTTCGCGTGCTGCCCCATGGCTTCCTCCTTGTCACCCCCCAGTTTGGGGGGTACGATCGGGCCTGATCACTAACCGTACGCGAGCGAGGAGCAACATGCTTCCGATCATCACCATCGGCCTGAGCGAGCCGGCCCGCGCCGTCATGGAGCGTATCCCGGGTGACCGCGGCCAGGCGCACTATGAGACCGCGGAGGAGGCGCTGTGGGACTTCGGCAGCGTCTCGAACCCCACCGTGGCCCAGATCAGCCTGGACGCGAAGGGGCGCCTCTGGAGCTGCCACGTCTTCTATGGTGATGACGCGCTGGGCCCGCTGCTGACCGCCACCAAGGAGTCCACGGTCCCCACGCGGGTGCCGTGCCAGGGCCTGAAGGCCGTCATCACCGACACCCTAGGCAGCGACCCGACGAAGGCTGTACGCGTCGTCGGCGGACAGCCCGAGCCGCGCACGGCGCCGCACCTCATCGGGGTGGAGGCGGTGAAGGTGCTCGGCGCCGGGGTCTTCCTGGTCGTGGACGAACTCGGGCAGAACCCGAGCTGGCCGGACGCCGTGCGCACCATGCTGGAGCACGCGGAGGCGCCGCGCCCGCTCGGCGAGGACCTGGGCTTCGTTCCGGGTGCGGAGGCCCGCGTGGAGTTGGCCCGGCTGGAGGAGCTGCGCAAGCGCGGCCAGACGCGGCCGGGCCACTTCGAGGCCCAGGACCTCGCGCGCCGGGGCGGGGGGCTTCTGCCGTGAACTGGGGAGTGGCGCTGGAGACGGCGTGCTGGCTCATCGCTGGGATCATTCTGCTTGCAGTGATCTTGGGCCTGTTCCGTGACGCCGTGATCAAGGTCAAGAAGGCGGGTGCCTACCGGGCAGAGCTGGACGCGCCCGAGCTGGGCGGCTACGGCGGCAAGATCACCGTGCGCGTCGACTCGGAGGAGGAGCTGATCAAGTTTCTTCAGCGCTACGCCACCGACGTGACCCGGTGGGCCATGTCGCCGGACCGGAAGAAGACGGACCGGTGACCAGCTGGCCCGGGTGGAACGCGCACGGCTGGTGGATCGGGCCACCGGAGGAGGAGCCCGAGCGCAAGCCGCGCAGGGCGCCGTGCGGCGGGCCGAAGGTGTGCGTCATCTGCGGTGACAAGATCAAGTGGCCCAAGCCGCATCCGGACGGCCTGCCGCTCTCGAAATGCAACTTCTGTGACGCCGTCATCATCTGGGCCCTGACGATCCCGAACAAGAACGCCCGTACTGCTGCCAAGCGCGCCGAGCAGGAGAAGATCCCGTTCGACGCGGTTCCGTCCGAGCAGGGCCTTCACGCGCTCACCCGGCAGGAGGGGAAGCCGCCGCTGTGTGGGGTCATGACGCGGGTCAAGGCAGCAGCGTTCCGGGCCGCCGGCCAGAAGACGTACCTGCGTCACGTGAAGACCTGCCCGAACGTGGCGAAGTGGCCGAAGGGCCAGTACATCGTGGCCGCGCGAAGGAAGGCGGAGGAGTAGCCTCACGAGCGGCGGAGATGGCGGGTTCGAGTCCCCCACCCCCAAGACGGGTTCGGCTAATTGGCAAGCCGCCGCACCACGAAGGCCCCGGGCAGCAGGCCCCCCGACTGCTCCGGGGCCTTCGTCTTGTCCACAAAACGCCCTTGACACCCCCCATTTTGGGGGGCATGATTGAGGCATCCCCACCACCAACCCCCCGGAGGCCCCGATGCCCACGAACACGCCGGCCGAAAACCCCCGGCTCACCCCGGTGTCCACACCGGACCAGCTCCGCGAGCGCATCGAGCAGATCGCAGAGACTGCCGCCGTGCCGACGGTCCGGATCACCACTCGCCTGACCGTGGATGGCGTCAAGCTCTACGCGTCGATCATGTGCGTGCGCGAGACCTATGCGGAGGTGCTGACGACGGCGCTCCGGCGCGAGGCCACCGCGGAGTTCGGCCAGCAGGGCAGCCAGCTGACCGCCCGCCGCGAGGGTCCGCACGTCCACGTGTTCCTCCCGATCCCGAAGCCCGACGCCCAGCTGGGAGCCCAGTTCCTGTCCTCGCTGGCCTCGCCGAAGACGGAGTTCTGATCATGACCGACACGATCGGGGTCGACGAAGAGCGTGCCCAGCTGATCGAGCGCACCGCGAAGGCGATCTTCCAGGCCGACGTGTTCGGGCTTCGGCAGATGCCCGAGGGCACGGACCTGCGCGAGCTGTGGAACGCGGAACTGGCGACCAGCCGAATCCGCTACCGCAACCAGGCCAGGGCCGCGCTCGCCGCCTCCGAGCTGCTGACGCGGCTGGAGGAGCTGGAGCGGGCGATCAACACGGCGCGCAGCCACTTGCACGACCTGGACCACCGGACCGTGTCCGTGGCGGCCGCCGAAGCGGTCCTGAACCGGGCCGTGGAGAAGACGACCTAGGGGCGCCCCCACAGCGCGCCCCGCTACCGGAGGAGGCGCGCTGTGGACTGGCGGAAGATGGCCGCGTGCCAGGGGATGGACCCGGAGCTGTGGTTCCCCCTGGGCGACGGCGCCGATGCGCGGGCCGTGTGTGCGCACTGCCCGGTGGCGGACGCCTGCCTGGCCTGGGGTCTGGCGATCGGGGCCACGGACGGGATCTTCGGTGGCCTGGACGGCGACGACCGTCGGGCGCTTCGGATGGCGGAGAGGGGGTGATCAGGTGGGCACGCGTGTCACGTGCTCGAAGTGCGGGGGCGACCCGCACTCAGGTCCCTGCAAGTAGCGGACGGTCCCTCGGGTGGTTCATCCATCCGGGGGACTCTCCGTTGGTGACCGATTGACACCCCCCATTTTGGGGGGTAGATTGGAGGGACACCGAGCAAAGGAGGGCCAAGCCATGATCACCGTTGTCAGCTACGGAGACGGCCACGGACCGCTGACGGAGTACCAGGCGGACGTGATCTTCCCGCTGGCGTCTCGCTTCCGGGACCCGCACGTCTCCCCGGAGATGCGTGAGATGACCGGCCTGGACAAGCCGGTCGTGGACAACGTGATGGCGCAGCCAGGTGCGCACCCGTACCTGCTGGCCACGTTCAATCTGGCCACCTCGCTCTACACCGCGCACGATCGCGCGGACATCGTGGTCGCCTTCTCCTGTGTCGGAGGTCGGCACCGCTCCGTCGCCTTCGCGGCGGCGCTCCACGCCCTGCTGGTGCGCTGGTTCCCCGGACAGGTAGCGCTGGTCCACCGAGACGTGACGAAGGCTGTGATCCGCCGATGAAACGCGTCATGGTGACCGGCTCACGCGTGTGGGCGAAGTGCCCACACGACCCGATCCATCCGGACGCCTTCCCCTGCCCGGCCGTGATGAAGCACCGGCGGATCATGCTCGCCGCCTTCATGGAGCACGTGGTCCCGCTGGCCCGAGAGGACCACGTGGAGCTGATCCACGGCGACGCGGATGGCGCCGACAGACTGGCCGCGCGGTACTGGTCGCTCTACCGGTTCGGGCCGATTACGGCCTTCCCGTACGTCAAGGAGCTGGGCAAGGCAGGCGGCCACGCGCGCAACGGCGTGATGGTCGCGCACATGCCGGACCTGGTGCTGGCGTTCCACCTGGACAACTCCCGCGGCACCGCCGACGCCATCCGGCAGGCGAAGGCCGCGGGACTCACCGTGCACGTCTACCCGAAGGAGAACTGACCGTGCTCACCCCCCGAGTCCTCGCGGCCGCCATTGTGGCGACCGGCGCGGGCGCTGCCATCTTCCTGGCCAGCGGCCAGCAGCCCGCGGCCCCGGCGCAGCCCGCCAGCGGCCCGGTTCCCGTAGCCATCCCGCCGGCCGTCACCGAAGCAGTCCCGACCCCGCACCCGGCGGTCCCCGCCGCCGAGCGTGTGCCGCCGTCGTCCATGCCGAGCACCACGCCCGCGGCCCGTCCGGCGCCGAAGCGGGCGAGCGCGCCGGCCACCCCGACTCCGACTCCGGCTCCGAAGCCCAAGCGGCCCGCGGCCGCCCGGCAGGCCCCACCGGTCACCAGTCAGCAGCAGCCCCGTCCGGCCGACACCGAGCCGAACGGCACCGGCGGCTGGCAGCTGCCCGCGTGCTATGACCCGTCCTGTGTGGCGGACCCGAACCAGGGCACCGGCACCCAGGCGCTGAACGCGGGGCCCCTGGGTCAGGCGGGCATCGTCAACACGATCGCCGACCTGATCGGCCGGCACTGATGACCGGCCGCTACGCAGTGCAAGCTGTTCCGCAGGGGGCGGGCTGGTTGATGGTCGCCGACCTCCTGAGCGACCGACCGGAGGTCATGCCCGCTGCGATGTTCCGTCCGGAGTACCGCGAGGAGGCCCAGGAGTTCGCCGACCGGCTGAACGTCCGCGAGCTGGCGAGGAGGGGCTGATGTTCAACCCTGGCGTGGAACCGATGAGCCCGGCCGTCCAGGAGCACGGCCCCGAGGCCCTGCGCGCCGTGGCGGCCGGCGACGGACCGGCCTTGGATCGAGCACTGTCGGCGCTCGACTTCATGGACCTGGAGGCGCTCCAGCAGGCGGCCGCCTTCCTGGCAGATGCGTGCCGAGCGAGTTCAAGGTGATGGTGACGGGGCAGTACGACCGCGAGCAGCTGGCGGCCGCAGTGTGGCAGGCGACCGGCGGAGACATGGCCGGCGCCCTGGCGATCGCGGACGGCTGGAGCGCGAACGCGATCGAGGACTTTGCGGAGCAGCTCCGCGAGTTCGCGAAGGAACTGGATCGACTGGCGAGGAGCAGACGATGATCACACCGTGGGACAACGACGTGGCGGAGGCTGTGCGGCGCGCGTACGCGGGCGTGTCGGACAACTGGCCGCTGACCGCCCGGACGCTGGCCACCGAGCTGGCAGAGGTGCGGAAGCAGCTGAACGACAAGCTGGCAGAGGACCTGAAGCGCTGCCCGCGGTGCCACGTCGTGGCGCTGGGCGTAGTCGTGGAGGAAGGAAAGCCGACGCGGTACCACCACGAGACGACGACACACTTCGACCTCCTGACGGACCTCACCGTTTGACACCCCCCATTTTGGGGGGTAGGATCGGACCGTCTCGATCTTCTGATATTGCGTGCTCCCCGATCGCCGGATGGCACCGGGCCGACGACCGGGGAGCCGCACCAACCACCACCTGAAGGAGCACACCATGCCTGACCCCAGCATTGCGATCCAGGGTTGGCGCTACACCAAGGTGACCACCGAGCAGGCGGAGTACGCCGCGCAGGTCACGGCGGCGGGCCTCACCCCGGCGTCCGAGACGAAGACAACCGTGGTCGAGACCGTGGCCGCCCGCTTCGAGCTGTTCGACGCGGAGCCGTTCGCGAAGACGAGGCGCTCGACCAACCAGGTTCGGCCGGAGGCGCTGAACGTAGTGTTCACGTCTACCGACAACGGGGCCTGGTACGTCGAGTACGGCATGACCCTGACGGGCTCGAACATCCTCAAGGGCGGCAAGCTCGGGTCGGAGCAGGTGGTCCGCGCGAGCGACTGGCCCGAGGAGATCCGCGCACTGGTCACCACCGGGAAGTACACCTACGACCCAGCAGGCCAGGCGGCGGACTGGATCTACGGCGAGTACCCCCGATGATCTTGATCCTGCTGTGGATCGTGTTCTTCCGGGCGGTCTTCTGGTGCTTCGCGGCCATGATCTGGCTGTGCTTCGCCTCCGCCGCCTGGATGCTGGTCCTCCTCGCCGCCACCCTGCTGGTCTGGTTCGACCGCCGCGCGACCGTGAACATGCTCGCCAGCGCGGCCCGCATCTTCGCCCCGCCGCACTACCTGCGGTCCCGTAGATCCCACACATAGCGCGCACGCTGAGTGCCCCGTCTCCTACGCTCGCCGGGAGACGGGGCACTTGCGCGTTCCGGGCTCCAAGCCTGATCACCGCGCTGGCGCTCTAAGCACCGACCGGCCCCCGTCACCGAGACGACACGGAAGGGGCCGATCGTGGACCCGAAGCGCATTGCGGAGATCCTGGGGGATCTCGCCAACGCCAGCGAAGCGGACATCCGCGCGGCCTTGGCCGCCCTGGGTGCGCAGGGCAAGGAGCTGGCCCTGAACCCGCCGACCGCCGAGAACGTGGCGGCGGTCGAAGAGGTCGTGAAGAACGCGAAGACGCTGTCCGCCGCGCTCACCGAGAAGGCGGAGCTGGCAGGCAAGCAGACCGCCGCGCTCGCGGAGCTGGACGGCGTGCACGACCCGGCTCGCGACCACGTGGAGCAGCCCACGGCGGAGAACACCAAGGATGTGCCCGCCCCGGCGGACGCGGGTGCGACCACCGACCCAGGCGCCGACGTGGAGGGCGACGACGGGGACAAGGGCGACACCGCGAAGAAGGCGGCGCCGGCCAAGAAGGCGCGCACCGCGTCCGGCCTGGGCAAGATCGGCAAGGACGGGTCCCCCGAGCAGGACGCGAAGGCGGGCGCCGTCCAGGCGACCACCACCGTGGCGGCCGGCGTGCCGGGCTTCTCGCCGGGCCAGCAGCTGACCGAGGACGCGTTCGTGAAGGCGTTCGCGGCGGTCGCTCGCTCGAAGGGCAACGGCTCCGCGAACATCGCGCACGTGGAGTTCGCCTACCCGGCAGAGCGCACCCTGGGCGACGACTCGGCGGCGAACCAGGCGCGCATCGCGGCGGCCACCGACGAGCAGGCCATCACCGCGGCGGGCGGGCTCTGCCTGCCGCCCGAGGTCCGCTACGACATCAACGTCCTGGGCGTGACGGACCGGCCTGTCCACCAGGCGCTGAACACGTTCCGGACGGAGCGCGGCATCCTCCAGTACCGGGCGCCGTTCGACGCGCTGGCGATGACCTCGGGCCTGGGCATGTGGACCCAGACGGACGACCAGGCGATCGTGATCCCGCCGGCCGACCCGGACACGAACGTGTACAAGTCCTGCTACGTGGTGAGCTGCCCCGGCGTGCTCGAAGCCTCGATCTACTCCACGTACATGTGCCTGGAGTTCCCGAACATGACCGCCCGGTTCGACACCGAGTGGGTCCGGGCGACCACCCAGGCCGCGCAGATCGCGTGGAGCCGGTACACGGAGAACAACCTGCTCTCCCGGCTGTTCTCCGCCTCCAAGATCCTCAAGGGCATGGGCCCCGCGGTGTCCGCGGTCGCCGACCTGCTGGCCACCTACGACCGGGTGATCGCCTACTACCGGAACCGGCACCGCCTGAACTCGCGGGTGTCGCTCCGGACGATCATGCCCCAGTGGGTGATCAACCTCCTGATGACCGACCTCGCGCGGCGCTTCACCATGGCGTCCCCGGGCGAGCTGTTCGGCATCGCCCAGTCCGAGCTGGAGCGCTGGTTCTCCACGCGCGGCGTGAACGTCACCTGGCACCTGGACGGCCTGGCCGGCGCCACGGTGTCCGGCGTGACCGTCGCCCAGCAGTTCTACGACGACAGTGTCGCGGGCGCGGTGGTCCCGCAGTACCCGGCGAACGTGGACAGCCTGCTGTTCGTGGAGGGTGACTGGCTGCTGCTCGACGGCGGCACGCTGGACCTGGGCCTGGTGCGGGACTCCGAGCTGAACAAGCGGAACCGCTACCAGACGTTCATCGAGACCTTCGAGGGCGTGGCCTTCACGGGCAAGGAGTCCCTGCGCGTGGTCCTGCCGCTCCGTCCGGACGGCTCGGCGGCGGGCACGAAGGCTGTCCCGGCCGGCGGCTGGGACGCCTGATCGCTTCCGCCCGGCCCTCACCCCGACGGGGGGCCGGGCGGTTGATCAGGCCCGCCCGCGAAAGGAGATCAGGTGGCTACGTACTTCGTCGAAGTCCCGGCCCCGGCGGCAGCTGCCCAGAATTCGGCGAACCTGCTCACGTCCGCCCCACCGGACAACTCCGGCGACTGGGAGAACGGGATCTCGTTCATCGGCGAGGGCTGCCCCTCGCTGGAGGTGTTCGACCCCTGCGCCGAGCTCGACACGATGGACGGCACCCCGGACGGCGTGACCTTCCTGTCTCCGCTCGGGTACCGGCTCACCAGCGAGTGCACGACGCTCGGGGTGGACCGGGATGCCGCGATTCAGCGCGTCACCCGGCAGGCCAACGCGGTGGCGTCCTGGGCGCTCGCGCGTGAGCTGGCCGAAGGCGCCGGAACCCAGGCGAACCCGTTCGACGTGACGGCGCACGGCGAGACCGGCGTCATGAACCCGTACTTCTCGGACGGGAACGCGGAGGTACTGCCCGCCGCCACGTCCCTGCTCCAGGCGATCGGCCGGCTGGAGCAGGCCGCGCGGGAGAAGACCAAGGGCCAGCGGGTGTTCCTGCATATCCCGATCGAGATCGCCACTCAGGTGGCCGCCTCGCTGTTCAAGGTCGGGAACGAGATCCGGACCGCGACCGACGCCGTGGTGATCGCGGACGCAGGCTACTCCGGCAAGGGCCCGGGTGTGCAAACGGGACTTTGGGGCTACGCAACGGGTCCTGTCTTCACCCGACTGTCCACAGTGTCCACCATGGGCGACGCGGCCATGACCATCGACCGCCGGACGAACCGGCAGCAGGTCTGGGCCGATCGCCTCTTCGTCGCTGGATACGACCCGTGTTCCAGTGTCGCGATCAAGTTCCCGTGACGGCTAGAGGAGAAGGATCATGACCTACGACGGTGCGGGAACGCTGTTCGCCCTCGGGGTGCGCGTGGCGAAGCTGGACGTGGACGGCAAGCCCACTGTGGGCACCGCGAACGCCTACACCTCGGACGCCCTGGTGAAGGTGGAGCTGGGCCTGGAGTACGAAGACGCGAAGCAGGTCACCCAGCTGAACGGCTCGGGCGTCGCGTGCGTCAACTACCAGGCGCCGTACACGCTCAAGCGCGGCTCGATCAAGGGCCTCCAGATCTGCACCCCGGACCCGAACCTGCTCGCGTTCCTGATCGGCGGTGACGTGATCAACGACACCACCGTGCCGACGCCCAACCAGATCGGGTACCGGGCGCCCCAGACGGGCGTGGAGGAGACCCCGAACGGCGTCTCCCTGGAGTTCTGGACGAAGGCGGTCATCGGCTCTTCGCTGGCCACCGTTCTCCCGTACTACCACTGGGTGGTCCCGCGCGCCTTCCTGATCCCCTCGGGGTCCTGGGTGCTCGGCGGCGACGCGGCCATGCTCCCGGAGTTCGACGGCTACTCGACCCAGAACGCCGGCTGGGGCTCGGGGCCGAACGACGACTTCGACAGTCCGTCGGACCGCGTCTGGCAGTTCGTCCGGGAGGCCACCGTGCCCAACCTGGACGCCGGCCTGGTCCCGGTGGTCGCGCAGACGTGACGACGCCTCTCCCGATTCCCGACCTGCCGCCCGCACAGGCCAGCTCCATCCTGTGCGGGCCGTGGGCGTCTCCGAGCGATATCCCGGAGAAGTGGCGGAGCCGAGTCTCCCTCGGGCAGTGGGAGACCGTGTTGACCATGGCGTCCGAGCTGCTGTACCAGCTGACCGGTCACCGGTGGCTCGGCGCCGGTTGCCACGAGACGGCGGAGATCCGGAGTCGGCCGCTGGCGGTCGGCAACGGCACCTGGCCGTTCCAGGACATCGGCGCGTGCGGCTGCTGGATCCAGGCTCCGGGCCTGAGCTACGCCACGAACATGGCAGACGCCTGGCTGTTCAACGCGGCGTGGCGCGGTGCGCACCCCCGACCGGTCGCCGTGGAGCTGGACCCGAGCGCGACCGCGGTCACCTCGGTGACGCTCGGAGACGGGACCGTGCTCGACCCGGCCGCGTACGAACTGCTCCCTGCCGGCTGGCTCCAGCGAACCGACGGGGCCGGCTGGTCCGGGTGCGGAGACGAAGGCCCGACCACAGTCCTGTACGACCGCGGGATCAACCCGCCGGTGGGCGGGATCTCCGCGTGCGTGACGCTGGCGATCGAGCTGGTCCGGTCGTGGTGCGGCGAGCAGGGGTGTGCGATCCCCCAGAACGCCTCCACCATCACGCGCCAGGGCATCACGATCACGATGGACGTGTCGAAGTTCCTGGAGGAGCAGCGCACCGGCGTGCCGACCGTGGACCTATGGATCGAGTCGGTGAACCCGCGAAGCAAGAACGGGAAGCGGCACCAGCGCATGGCCTCGGTCTGGAGCCCTGATTTGCCGGTCGCAACGCGGATCGCACCCCCCGCGTAGTGGGGTGACATTGGTCTACGCTGGCCGCCATGACCGATGACGACCTGATCAGGGCCCACGATCCATTCTCGGGGCACGAAGCCCCGGCTCCGGCCGCTGACACCAGCGAGCCCGAGAAGCCCGCAGAGGCGCCTACACCGGAGCCGGAACCGGCCAAGAAGCCCGCCGCCCGCCGGAGCCGTCGCGCTCGCCGCACGCCGCCGCCGGCCAAGACGGTCCAGGCCCGCCGGAAGGCGACGGGAGCGTGAAGGCCGGCCAGCTGCCCGCCGAGCCGCCCGACCTGCTGACGTGGGCCGAAGGCGTGATCCCGGCGCTGGTGAGCTACTTCGCGGACCGGAATGTGGACCTACCGGCCCGGCGCCGCATCGTCCCCGGCCAGCTCCAGCTCGACTCCTGGGACTGTGAGCAGGTGTCCGTGGGCTTCGCCGGGATCACCGATCCGGGTCGCCAGGGCACCACGTCGGGGGCGCCGCGGACCGGGACACCGTTCTCCGCGCTGAAGCGGCGGCAAGTCGCCTACGGCATCCAGATCGTGCGGTGCGCGGGGGATTGCAACGGGATCTTCAGCACCGACAACGACGCGTACGGCGAGGTCGGGAAGCAGATGCTCACGGACGCGGCGCTGCTCTCCCAGTTCATGGTGGACATGGCCAGCGCCCCGCCGTCGTGGCATCCCAAGGAGCTGAACGCGGACGCGGGCGACGTGGTACCGATCGGCCCGGAGGGGAACATGTACGCCATCGAGGCGTCCGTGATCTTCGACCTGATGGGCAGGGTGGCAGGCTGATGGCGCGCGTGGTGATCAAGAGTCGACGGGGCGGGGTGAACGATGCCCAGTTCGCTCGCTTCGTGAACGACCCGGACGGCCCGATCCGCCACGAACTCCGCCGCCGCGGGACGCTGGTCCAGCAGTACCAGATCCGCCACGCGAACCGCCGCACTGGCCGGCTGGTCTCGACCTCGCGAAAGCGGGAGAGCTTGCGGGGCCCGCTGAACCCAGCCATCGAGGTGATCATCGGCAAGGATGGCCGGACGCCCTACCTCGGGTACATCCTCTTCGGCACGCACGCGCACGTGATCCGGGCTATCCCGAACCGGCCGAACGCCCACCTGCGCTTCGTCGCCGGTGGACGCGTCGTCTTCGCCAAGGAGGTCATGCACCCCGGCACCAGGGCGAACAACTTCGTGCGCGACTCGCTGAAGATGGCGCGCGGATGATCACCGATCCGATCGACCAGATCGCGGTCTCCATCCTCATTGGACTGGCAGCCGCGCTGAGTCTGTACTTCCTGGCCAGCTTTGTAATCCACATGATCAAGGAGTGTGTTATGCCGAAGACGTACGGCCCAGACACGGTTCCCGAGGTGCCCCGGATCGATTTCGACCTGCGGGCGATCCACGAAGACCCGTCGACCGGGAGGAAGATCATCAAGACGCACCACTTCGAGGCAGCGCCGGACCCGTCGGCCGGCGACTTCCACCGCTTCGCGCTCGCGGCCAAGAAGGGCGGCGGTGACCTGCTGATCGTGCTCGGGGACATCATGCCGCGCATGATCGTCAACGACGACGGGGTCCCGGCCCAGTGGGAGTACCAGGAACTGCCGCCGAAGGTGGTCCGGGAGGAGCTGCCCGGCCCGGCGCCGGAGGAGCACGGCGGCGGTCTCCAGGTGGTCGGCACGTTCGAGGACACCCCCGCCGTGGTGGCGCACTTCCGCGGTCCGGACGGCCAGATCTACCCCGAGACGGAGCGCAAGCGGTTCGAGGAGTTCGACGCGGGCAGCTCGCGGCGGCGGCTGTACAACCTGATGTTCGAGGACGAGAACGTCAAGGTCCACATGCAGACGGTTGCGGAGATCATGCGGGACCTGTTCGAGGCAGCGGGAAAAGGCCCTGGGTCCGCCTGAAGACCCTCCACGCCGTAGCTAACGCCACGTACCGGAACCACTACACAAACGGCAAGCTGGCCATGGCGGGGATCGGTCCGTGGACACCGCTGGCCGCCTGGATGGACGCCGTGTTTGTCATCCTGCTGGAGACTCCGGTGGATCAGATCAAGAAGCTGGAAGAGCAGCTGGCCGTGGCGGACGCACAGGTGGACCCGAAGGCGGCTCGCGAGACATGGGGCGCCACGCCGGAAATGCAGGGGCTGGGCGGCAGGTTGATGGAGGGCTGACGGGTGCTGATCGGTGAGGCGTCGATTCGGCTGGACGCGATCGCCGATGACCTGAAGCGGACGATCGACCGGGACATCAACGAAGCGCTCGCCGGGGTCAAGATCGACAGCGATCCCCTGGTCAAGATGACCCAGGACCTGAACAAGGCGGAGCTGGAGCTGGTCAAGGCCGAAGACCAGCTTCAGGCCGCCCACCGGGGAACCCAGGAGACCGAAGCCAAGCTGATCGACCTCCGGCGCGACGGCAAGGCGTCGGCGAACGAGATCACCGCGGCGGAGCGGGCTCTGACCCGGGCTCGCGCGGAAGAGGCCGTGGCTGGCGACCGGGTCACCGTGGCTACCCAGAAGCTGGCTTCCGCCCACGGCGCGCTCACGAAGGCCCAGAGGGACGGCGAGACCCAGCAGAAGTCCTGGATCAGGTCCATGCTCGGGTCCTCGAACGTGATCGACAACGTAGTGTCAAGGATCAACATCTTCAGCCGGCGGAACAAGGAAGCCGGGGACGAGAGCACCCGAACCGGCTCGAAGATTCGCGACACCGGCCGTGAGGCGAGTGGCCTGGGCCGCATCCTGGACACGGTCCTGGGCGGGGCGCTGAAGTCGCAAACCGGTCAGCTCGGGGCTCTGGGCTCCGTCGGCGAAGGCGTCTTCTCCACGCTCACCTCCAAGATGGTCTTGATGCCCTCCGCGCTGGCGCCCCTGCTCGGGGTGATCGGCGGGCTGATCATCGCCTTCCCGGCGCTGGCGACCGTCGGCGTGGCCGCGCTCGGGGCAATCGCCCTGGGGATGGACGGGATCAAGCGGGCGTTCAAGCCGCTGGCTGACGACATCGATGCCCTGAAGTCCAAGGTGTCGGCCAGCTTCGAGTCCGCGCTGGCGCCTGCCGTGGCGAAGATGCCCGCGCTACTCGGTGCGGCGACCACGGGGCTCCAGGCCATGGCGACCGCATTGGGCGGCATGGTGACCCGGCTCACCGACCTACTCACCAGTAGTGAGAACCTGGCGAAGATCCGGGACCTGTTCATCCAGACGGCCTTCTTCATCAAGGCCATGGGCCCTGGAATCCAGCAGTTCACCCAGGGCTTTCTCAACCTGGCCTCCGCCGTCGCGCCCCAGCTCGAAGGGCTTGGGCGGGCCATCGGTGGCTTGCTCGGCTCCGTCGGCCAGGCGTTCGATCGGCTTTCCCAGCTCGGGCTGGTGAAGCCCGCGATCGATGGCCTGATCCAGGTCTTCGGCGCCCTGGGCAACCTGATCGGGCCGATCCTGGAGATCTTCGGCCGGCTCGCGGCCACCCTTCAGGGCCCTCTGGCCACCGTGATCAACGCGATCGCGGCCGGCCTTCAGGCCGCGATGCCTGGTATCCAGGCGTTCGCGGACGGGATCGGCAAGGCGCTCGTGGCGCTCGCGCCCGCCCTCCAGGCCGTCCTGCCGCTGGTGGGTCAGGTGGCTGGCCTGATTGGCGGCGTGCTCGGGACCGCGATCTCCGTGCTGGCACCGCCGCTCACGAAGTTGATCAACGGCCTGTCCGCGGGGCTCGCCCCAATCCTCCCTGCGATCTCGAAGGCGTTCGAGGATCTGGGGGCCGCGCTCGCCCCGGTGCTCGACCAGCTGGCCGGCGTGCTTGTGGACGCCCTGAACCAGCTGCTCCCGCTGCTGCCCACCCTGCTGGGTGCGATCACCTCGCTGGCGCCCGTGTTCCTCCAGCTGGTCCAGGCCGTCCTGCCGCTGATCCCCCCGCTGGTACAGCTGGTCGCCACGATCCTCCCGCCGCTGATCCGGCTCTGGCTGCTGATCGAGAAGCCGTCGCTGGAGTTCGCGGTCATCTTGCTGAACAAGGTCGTCCCGGCGCTGGTCTCCTTCCTCGGGGTCGTCCAGAGCGTGGTCACCGGCGTCGTCAACTTCTTCACCGATTTCGATACGAATGTGTCGAAGATCTGGTCCAATATCGTCAATTTCTTCAAGGGAATTGGCGACTCAATTGGCTCATTCTTTAGCGGAATCGGAAACAAGATCGTCGAATGGTTCCAGGCTGGCGTGGACTTCCTTGCCGGGCTGCCCGGCAAGGTGGGCAACTGGCTGGCGTCGCTCCCGGGGATCGTGGGCAACGCCCTGCTGGATGCCGGAAGGGCCATGCTGAACGGCGCGATCCAGGGCGTGGAGTGGGTGCTGGCGGAGTTCATCGCCCTGCCGTTCCAGATCGTCTACGGGCTCGCCGCGCTCGGGAAGATGCTGTGGGACGTGGCCGTGGCCGCGTTCAACGCCTTCATCAACGGGATCGTCACCACGGCGCAAGGCGTGTGGACCTTCATCCAGTCCGTGCCGGGCCGCATCCGCGATGGGCTGTCTTCGCTGGCCCAGACCCTGCGCGACACCGCGTCAAACGCCTGGCACGGCTTCTTGGACACCATGGTCTCGGTGGCACAGGGCGTGTGGTCCTTCGTCCAGTCAATCCCTGGCCGAGTCCGAAGTGGACTGTCGTCACTGGCCCAGACTCTGCGCGACGCGGCGGTGAACGGGTTCAACAACTTCATCACCGGCGCCCAGAACACGGCCAGCGGGATCTGGTCGTTCGTGTCCTCCATCCCCGGGCGGATCTGGTCCGCGCTCGGCGACGTGGGTGGGATGCTGTTCAACGCCGGAAAGGCGATCATCCAGGGACTGATCAACGGCATCAAGAACGCGGCTGGCGCGGTCGCGGGCGCCATCGGCGACGTGCTGGCGAAGGCCCGTCGGCTGCTCCCCTTCTCGCCCGCGAAGGAGGGGCCATTCTCCGGACGCGGCTGGGTGCTCTACTCCGGCATGTCGATCCCGCTCGCGATCGCGGACGGGATCCGGCGCATGGCCGGCTCCGCGATCAGCGAAGCGGCGGCTCTGGCGGCTGCTGTCCAGGCGGAGCTGGGCATCACGCCGACGGTCGATCTCGGCGGCACCTCGGGCCGGGCGCCGTCGGTGCCGGACCTCTCCGGGTCCAGCACCCAGCAGGCGATGGCGGAGGCCCAGCTGGTCGCGCTCCAGGGTCTCGTGGACCAGTTGGCCGCCCAGGGCAAGACACTCCCGGACGACCTGGTGGCCGCACTGGAGCAGCTCCGTGTCGTAGTCTCCGCCAACGAAGTGGCCAGCGGCGTGAAGTCGGTCGACCAGCAGAACGGCCGGAGGCGGTAATGACGGAGTGGATCTACCTGGGGCCTATGGGTCGCATGGTCGCCCTGGAGGTCCCGTCCGGGGGCTACAAGCACGATCTCGTGGAGTACGGATCCGAGCACGTCCCGCTCTCCGGGCAGCGCACCAAGGATATCGTCAGCGTCCGGAACGAGTTCGAGATCGAGACGGATGGACTGTCGCCGCGGGCGCTGTCGTGGCTGCGGATGCTCTACGTCGAAGCGATCCCCGGTCCGATCTACCTGCGCGAGTCGTCGGAACGGAACCTGCTGCGCGCTCGAATCAGCTCGACTTCCAGCACCATCGCGAACCTACCGGGCGCGGTGGACTGGGTGATTCCCGGCGTCGGCGATGCGGTCGGCGCGGTGACCGCCGCCAACCTCACGCTCCCCTGTGCGGTGCCCGGTGAAGAGGTCACCATGGCGCCGTACCGGGTGTTGACGTGGACGGCGGCCGGCTCGAACCGGACACTGGCCGACGCTGCGCTGATCCCCGTCCTGCCGGGTGAGGTGCTGTGCTTCTCCGCCTACGTCCAGTCCGGCACGCCGACGCTGGAGATCGTGCCGTACAACGCTGCTCTCGTGGCACAGGCGCCGATCACGGGGACCAGCATCATCGCCGGAACACCGCCCCGCCGGTACGTCACCTACACGGTCCCGAGCAACGGCACCATCGTGGCGGTCCAGGTCCAGCTCCGGCTCGCCGCCGCGGGCAGCACGTTCACGCACGCCTGGCAGCTGGAGACGGGCACGGCCACACCGCGCGGCTGGCAGCTCGGGCTAGGCGTGCCCAAGGTGATGATGACCGGCGACGCCCAGGGCGACCGGCACGGTATCGGCACCTACACCGCGGGCACCTACCAGCTGAAGGAGATCTAGTGCAGCTCGCTGGAGACGCGAACCTCGCGGCCGCGCTGGCGACCGGCCAGAAGCGGCACCTTCAGACGCGCCTGTGGTTGGACTGGGCTCGGGACGGCAACTACGCGGACCCGCTCTCGAACCTGTCGGCCAACGTGGACGAGTGGAGCCTGGAGCGCTCGCTGGCCGGCGTGCTGCCCGACGAACTTCAGGCCACCGAGGGCTACTCGACCGCGAAGATCACGATCAAGCTGTCTGGGAACGTGAACGGTCTTCCCATGTGGAAGCTGTTTTCCCCGTACTCCGGGCTGAGCTACGGCACCGGCACCGCCCTCAACATCCCGATGTTCCTGCGCTGTGCGGTCGAGAGCCCGCTGGGGTACTGGGAGATCGACCAGATCACCGGCTGGATCGACAGCGTGGTGCCGGACCGCGCCAGCGGCACGGTGACGATGGTGTGCTTCGACGGCGGCGGCCAGCTGGAGACCGGCATCACCATCGACCGGTGGGCGGTGGATCAGTACCGCCGCGAGGTCTACATGGGCGACACCGCCAGCAACAACGCCGATGAGGCCGCGGAGTCCGGCACGATCGAAGCGGGCTGGGTGATCGACTCCGCGCTTCGGCGGACGGGCTTCTTCGAGGGGCCGCCCTGGCACGGCTACGCCATCCACGGCCGGACGCTGCGCGGCTCTGCCCTGCCGGAAGTCGGTGCCTGGGGACAGATTCCCGATGCGGACTGGGCTCCACAGTGGAGCTTCGGAATGCTCAACTCCACGCCGCACCTGGGCCCTGCAATGCAGACGCCGGGCGAGATCTGGAGCAAGGCCGCGGGCAAGTACGGGCCCGCCTTCATCGGCCGGTACCGCCTGCCGAACTGGAAGGCGACCGGCAACCGTGGCCTGTTCCGGCTCAGCTCGGGCTCGAAGGCCACCATCCAGCTGATCATCACCAACTACGGCGCGAACAACTCGAACCTTCTCGGCTGGTCGGGGTGGGTGTTCGTCGACTCGACCCTGTCCAGCGATCCCTGGTCGTTCGATCAGTTCTTCCTAAGCGCGAAGAACGGGATCTCGCCAGCCACGGCATCCGTGACGATCAAGCACAAGACGAACTCCGTGCTCTTCCAGGTGTGGAGCGACAACGGCCCGACGCCCTGGAGCTGGACGGCGGCTCTCGGCGGGAACGGGTGGCACTTCGTTTCGATCGTCTGGCAGTTCACGCCGAGCCAGGTGTGGGGATCGATGTGGCTGGACGGCGCCCAGGTGATCAACAAGACGAACGGCGGCAAGGCGGGCGCAATGCCGGTGAGTTCGTATACCTGGGTCGAAGGCATGACCAACTCGGTCTATCTCCAGCTTGACGGGCCGATGCAGTACACCCAGTGGATCAGCATGGTGGACACCCCGCTGGCCAACTACATCCAGCCCCAGAGCACGCCGCCCGCGGCGCCGCGACAGCAGGCGAAGGTGGACCTGGCCGGCCAGCGGGTGCTGTGGTTGCCGAACATCGAGCAGACGCCAGCCGGCGACGTGGTCAAGGCGGTGACCGCTGCGGACCTCGGCGCGTTCTACTTCACCGAGCAGGGTGTGGCCACATTCGACAGCCGGGCAACGATCAAGGGCCGCCAGCTCGCCGCGAACAGCGTCTTCGACATCACGATCAACAACGCCTCGAACTTGCGTCCGGTCCAGTCGTACGTCTCGGTGGCCAACCGGATTGGCTACACCGCGCGGCCGCGGGTGGCCCAGCCGTTCCTCCACGCCTACGCCGCGTCCAAGCCGGACCAGTTCGTGATCCAGCCGCTGTCATACCCCCGGTACGCGGTGACGCTGTCCGATGTCCAGTCGTTCCGGTGCGGTGGCGTCACGGTCCGCCCGTTCGCGCAGGGGTATGACTCGGGCCTCACGCCGCCAACGGCGTTCTGGCAGGAGTACATGCAGCACTACGGCCCGTCCTACTGGGAGGAGGGCACCACGCCCTACCAGCCGGGCAGCCAGCCGTCCAACGGGCCGCCGCCGATCGTCACCAACGCCTACGTCTTCGCGCTGCCTGGGTACGACAACATCGACACCAACAACCGGCACATGCGCCTTGCGTTCGGCAACGACAACCCCAGCACGGTGGTGCAGTTCTCGATCAACGACTCGACACCGTTCCTGATCGTCGGCGGCACGCTGCTGGTCGACCGGCCCACGGCGACGGAGAGCATCTCGGACGCGACTTCGATCGCGAGGTACCGGGAGCGCGTCTACAACCTGCCGGCCGACGACTGGCACCAGGACCTGTGGTGGCTTCGCGGGCTGGCCACATCGCTGCTCTTCGACACGAAGAACCCTACGGTCCAGTTCGAGGAGATCGAGGTGGTGGGCGACCCGCGGCGGCAGATCCAGGACGTGTGCCGGATCATCGATCAGGACCTGGCCGGCGGTGCGCAGGGCATGACGGGCAGCAGCCAAGCCTACGGCTCGGTGGTGGCGATCACGCGGAAGTTCACCGGCGGCCAGAAGAGCGGCAAGCTCACCGACACTCTGACGATCCGGACCTTCGCGGCGTAGCCTGAAGGCACCGTGCTGGGCAGGTGCGGTTCCTCCGACGAAGGCCCCCGGAGCAGCGACCGGGGGCCTTCGCGTGTCACCGGTACTGACTGCGGGCCGGGCGAGCCGCGGGGACGTAGCCCTGGGTCTGCTCCAGCGTGCGCCACAGGTAGCGCTGGGACCGGTTGGACAGCTCGCCCATGGTCCCCTCTTCGTCCAAGATCATCCAGGTGCGGCCCCGGTACAGCAGCGGCTCCAGCCGCGCCTCCTCCACGACGTTCCGGAGCAGGTACCCGCGCGGGCGGCTCCAGCTCGGGCGCTGGTGCACCGACCAGGAGGCGCCGTTGTGCACCTCGGGATCGAGCGCCAGCAGGTTGGCGGCGGTGTCGGTGTCCGGACGGTACGTGCCGCCCATCCCCTTCGGTCGGCGGTGGTGGGCATCGAAGGTCTCGAAGTCCAGGGGCCGCCCGCTCACCTCGCAAAACCCGTCACACCGCACCCACAGCGTCTCCCGGAGTTGACGCCAGTTCGGGTCTGCTCGCTTCTTGCCCATCTCGCTCTCCTTGGTGGCCCGCAGCTATTGCACTTACCCCCATTATAGGGGGTAAGATGGCAGTCATGGACAGCACGACTACCCCCGAAAAGGCGGAAGAGGAGAAGGTGCCGGAGGAGATCATGATCCGGCTCGACCTCTACGACTCCGCCATGGACCGCGCAGAGTCTCAGGGTGAGACCTTGGCCAGCGTGACCCGCGCGTGTTACTTCGCGGCGGCCGCGCTGGCAACGCCCGTCGAAGGCGGCAAGGCGCGAATCCGCCCCCGCCCGTACGGCGAGGACCGCGAGCGCATCCGGTTCCGGATCCCCCGGAGCCAGCGCACCGCGGCCCGCAACACGATCGAGTCGGCGGGGGTTGGCGTCCCTGCCGCCGTCGAGCAGCTGCTGGAGTACTACGTGGAGCACGGGACGATCATCGGCTTCGCTGCGCTGGTGATTCCCGAACCCCCTGCCGCCGACGACACCACCGAAGAGAGCGAGTGATCATGACCGCACCTGCCCAGCACGAAGCCGCGCCCAGCGGACCTCCGGCGATCTTGGCGGCAATCGCTGCTGTCATGAAGTCGGTGACGTACATCCCGAAGGCGGGCCAGTACGGCAAGGAGGGTGACCGGGGCGGCACGTACAAGTTCCGCAAGTTCGAGGACACCGCCGCCGCGCTCGGACAGGCGTTCCGCGACCACCTGATCTTCGTTCAGTCCGAGGTGATCAGCCGCGAGATCGCGGAGCCGGAGAAGAAGCCGTACAGCACGGGCTCCGGCTACACCATGTGGACTCAGGTCTTCGTGACCGTGCGGTACCGCTTCACCAGCCTGGTGGACGGCTCGGTGCTCACCGCCGAAGCCGCCGGGGAGGGCAAGGACTCCAGCGACAAGGCCAGCTCGAAGGCCATGACCATGGCCATGAAGTACGCCCTCACTCAGGCGTTCATGATCGCCACCGACGACCCGGACCCCGACAGCCAGCGCCCCGGCGACGACTACTCCGAGCCGATCGGCCAGGGCCGCGGATACGACCCGAACGAGGCGGCTCGCAAGCGGGCAGCTCAGCAGCGCCAGCAGGCCGCCGCCGCGGGCGTCACGCCGCCGGAGCAGTCCGGCAACCGCGAGGAGAAGAACGCCCAGTGGTCCGCCTGGGTGCAGCGCGAGTTCACGAACGACGCCATGACCCTGGAGCGGCTGGCGTACATCCACATGATGACGAAGCAGCGCGGTCTCCTGGGCATCGACGCGGCCGGGGTGCCGCTGGAGCAGCGCATCCGCGCGGAGCTGGCCCGCTTTGGCATCGACCCGAACGTCACCATGCCGACGCCCGAGCAGGCGCAGCGGTGGATGGCCCAGAACGGTGGCGTGACGCGCGCGGAGTCGGCCCAGCCGAACAGCATGACCACGCCCCCCGACGGAACGGGGTACTGACCATGGGTGAGGTGACTTCCGCGCAGACCACGATCGAGCGCGTTTGGCCTGCCCACGCCGGACACAACTCCGGCACGCGGCACGCCCGCTGGTCCACCGCCGACGGCATCGTGTGTGCGTGCGGCGACCACCTCGGGTGGCCGGACCCCGAACACAGCGAGACCTACAGCCAGTACACGAAGCGCATGGCGAAGGCGCAGGTGGACGCCGCCAGTGCGCCTGGTCGCGTCCAGGGCGCCTTCGGGACGTACTCGCGGCCGGCGCCCGAGCCGGAGGACGGCGAGCTGGCCGCCGCGCTCCCGGGTGGCGACAACGCGCCCGAGCCCGGTGACTACGCGGCCCCCGAGGTCCAGGAGCCTCCCCGGCATGACGACGACCCCGGGCCCGCGGAGCCCGAGGACGCGGAGGTGGACTGGGGCGAGCCGCCGGCCGATGAGCCGGAGCCCGAGGTCCTGGAGATCTCGGACGCGGCCTGGGAGGACTCCGCCGTCCGGCAGGCCGTCCGAGCGACCGGAGTCCGCAGCATGACGGAGGTCGAGCTGCCCGGCGGAGACGAAGCCCAGGCGGAGCCGTGGGGCGCTGCGCCGGTGGCTGAAGAGCCTCCGCCGTGGCACGGTGTGGACGACGCACCCGAGCAGCACGGCTGGGCGCCCGGCGAGCGCACCGACGCGGTGGAGATCGCCGATGGGAGCCAGGCGGAGTACGCCGTGGGCGACCAGGTGACCGTGGCCGGAATGACCTTCACGAAGCACTCGGAGAGCCCATTCCCCGAGCACAACCGCGAGCCCGAGAAACCCTCAAATGAGGGGATCGGCTCGGAGGTTGTGCCGTACTCCGGAACGCCCATCGTGCCGACAGCGGAGCAGGAGCTGGACCCGCTCACTGGCCGGCTGGCCCCGCTGGACCCGACGCTTCCGTACACCCCGGCTGACGTAGAGATCAAGATCGTCGAGATCATGCGGCAGATGGAGAACTCGGAGGTCTTCCTTCGCCAGCAGCTGGCCCGCCTCCACCAGGCCCAGCACAACCTGGACTTCCGCTACAACCTGGCCATCGCGAAGTCTGACGCCCGATCGGCCGACCAGCGGAAGGCGGAAGCCTGGATTGCCACCGAGCGCGAGCGCTTCGAGGCCACCCAGGCGGACATGCTGGTGCGCGCGCTGCGCGACTCCCAGCACAACCTCCGCGCCCAGCTGTCCGGCTTCCAGTCCGTGGCCCGCTCCCTCGCGGTGTCCATGGTCAATGCCCTGGACGGGCGCGAGCGGCCGCCGCTCCCGCCCGAGCCGCCGCGCTGGAACTGAAGACCTGCCCTTTCTAGATCAACAATCGGAGGAACAAGATCATGGCTGGAAACGCACAGATCAGCTTCGTGGGCAACCTCGGAGGTGACCCCGAACTCCGCTTCACGCCGTCCGGCGCGGCGGTGACGAACTTCAGCGTGGGCGTCCAGGACCGCCGCAAGGAAGGTGACCAGTGGGTGGACGGGGAAACCACCTGGTACCGGTGCAACGCCTGGCGCACGCTCGCGGAGAACATCGCGGAGTCCCTGACGAAGGGCACCCGCGTGGTCGTCACGGGGACGATCAGGTCCCGGAGCTACGAGACCCGCGAGGGCGCCAAGGGCGTGTCCTGGGAGGTGGAGGTGGACTCTATCGGCCCGGACCTCCGCTTCGCCACGGCCCGCGTCCAGCGCGCGGAGCGTTCCGGCGGTTACGACCAGGGCGGCGGTGGTGGCTGGAACCAGGGTGGTGGCGGCCAGGGCCGTTCCCAGGGCGGCGGCGGCCAGTACGGCGGCCGCCCGCAGGGTGGCGGCGGTGCGCCGGCCGACCCGTGGGGCCAGCCCCCGCAGGGTGGCGGCGGCTACGGCGGCGGAGGCTTCACCGACGAACCGCCTTTCCACCACCCGCCTGCAATGGACCACTTTCTGGCCTGAGTGTTCTAAACTTTAGAACATGAGTCGTCAAGCCTGGGGTGAAGTCCCCATCCCCGACCGGGTGGCCGAACGTGCGGCCACCCGGTTTCGGGCGTCCGGCGAATGCCAGATCAGCACCTACTCTGTGGCCAGTCACGGGTACGCGCAGATCGGCTGGAAAGACGACGAAGGTGTCATGCGCGGAACTACCGCACACCGAGCCGCCTGGGTCTACCACACCGGTCGCCAGATCACGCCCGGCGTGACGATCGATCATCGCCAGGCGGACGGGTGCACATCTCGCCAGTGTGTCCGCTTCGAGCACCTGCGCGAGCTGGTGAACCTGGAGAACGCGCGTCGGCACCTTGGGCGGGACTGGCCAGTGGACGGCCGATGCAGGCATGGTCACGACGAACGGTGGTGGCGCCCGAAGGGACCGACGCGGCGGAAAGGCTACTGTGCCGCCTGCCGCTCGGTGCTCCAGCAGACGCGCCGGGGTTCGAAGCGACGGAAGACGTACACCTGATGACTCCCGGCGGAAGACAGGTGCGGGTCTGCCGTCGGTGAGCGCGAGCCGGTCTCGTGGCGCGAGCCGGTGACCGCGATCAAGTACACCCCCGGGCGTGACGGCCACCCGGGGGTGTACTTGTGTACCCCCATTTTGGGGGGTACGATTCTGGCATGACCACCACCGATGAGCGCTTCATCGCTACCCCGCACTGGCAGCACGAAGACTGGACCGTCTACGACCAGCGGACCGATGGGTACCGCCTTCGCGGCTTGACCGAGATCGAGGCGCTGGAGCAGGCCGACGCCCTGAACCGACAGGAGCGCGCACGATGACCACCCACCGCCCGCTCCAGCGGAGCATCACCGGCCGTCCGGAAGTGCACCTGATCTTCCGCGAAGAGTGGCCCGACCACATCGACAACCGCGGCGAGCCCTGCCCGATCTGTCAGCTCGAAGGCCGCGTGATCGAGTGCAACGTCTACGTGCCGACGTGCGACGGCGGCACCGACCTGCTGGGCACCTGCCGCTGCTGCGCGTCCAGCGCGGCCACCGATCACGGCCAGCTCGACCCGGGCCGTGACGCCATCATCGAGTACGCGAAGGAGAACTGACCGGTGACCGACCAGGAGAAGGGCCTGGCGCTCCACGACGGACGCCAGCTCCCGACGACGCGAGACCTGCGGACCGTGCTCCGCGAGGGGCTGGACGCTGTCCAGGCGGAGGAGTACGCCGCGCGCGGCGGGGCGGAGGTCGAGAAGCCCGAGGATGCCTACGCGCTGCTCCGGCGGTTCGGGGCGATGGAGGAGACCGCCGTCGACTACATGCGTGCCTTCGGCGACTTCGCCAAGGAGATCCGCGTGCGTGCGGGCGAGCAGCTGTCGATCATGCATGGCGAGCAGGACGGCGTCCCTAACGCGGACGCGGCGGTGCCGGACACCGACGGGACCACGATCAAGGTCAAGCGCGAGCACGCGAACAGCTACAGCTTCGACCTGGATGCGGTCATCAGCGGCACGATCGTGCTCATGCTCGCCGACCCCGAGGTGAACGAGGCGCTGGCGGAGATGTTCCAGGCGGAGTTCAAGGGCGAGGCGGAGACCACCATTCGGCACCTCTCGTGGGTGCTCGGGGAGGGCGTCCGCCGTGTGCTGGCCACTGGCAAGTTCGAGGCGCAGGTGACGAAGGTCAAGGCGCTGGCGAAGGCGGCGGCTGGCGCGGGGAACGACTCGCTGGCGAGCACGGTCACCGGCGCGATCAAGAAGACCACCGTGCTCAAGGGTTTCAAGATCGAGCGCGAGCAGCCGAAGGAGAAGTGATCATGGGTGACTTCATGGCGAACGTGACCCAGGACGTGAAGGACGCTCTCGAACTGGGCGGCATCGCAACCGGCTTCACGCTCACCACGCCGGACTACGGCGAGATCGACGCCACCACGCGCGACGGCGTGAAGCTCGAAGTCCGAGTGGTGGTGATGGGGCGTGAGTAAGGCTGACCGCGACGCCTACGACCTGGAGAAGACCGAGGCCCGCGTGCACACGCTGGCCCAGGTGCTTCACGGCGAGCTGGCGTGCCCGCGCGGCGCGGACCCCGTCTTCCGTGGCCGCGCACCGAAGGGTGTGCACCCGCTGGTGGTGCCCGAGGCGTACCACGACCTGGTCCGCGCTGGGCTGGTGGTCGGCGACGTGATCACCGGCCGCGGGTACCGCGCGGCGCAGGACTGGGGGCTGGACCCGGCGAGCCACTTCGGGGGGCGGAAGCGGTGACGGAAGACAGCTGGACCTTGACCCACCGGGAAATGCTGGAGCACGCGATGCGCGCCCGGATCTATACCTGGGCGGGCGAGCCGCTGCGCCGTCACCACCCGGCCAGCACCGAGCGCTTCACGCCCGAGCAGCGCGCGGCCTGGACGGACCTGGTGAACGGCGGGCTGGTGAGCCCCGGCGGCTCGATCGCCAGCATCACCGAGCGCGGCTACCAGGCCGCCGAGACCTGGGGCCTGAACCCCGACCAAAACCTGAAGGGTCGTATCCGATCATGAATGAGGACTACCGGGCCGGCGAGGCTCGCGAGGAGCAGCCCGGGGCGGACGCGCGGGCGTCCTTCTCCGACGCGCTGCTGTGCTCGGAGCGAGCCCTGGCGCTGGCCCGCGATCTGGACAAGGTCCGGGACGGCGGCTCGCTCTCCCAGATCGCCTCCGGGCTCCGACGTGAGTTGGATTGCGCAATCCAGCGGCTCTCAGACGGCCTGGACGCGCTCGTGGGTGCCGTCACGGCCGACCGCCCCGGCAAGGTCCGGAACGACGCGCTGGCGACCAGCCGGGCCGCCGCGCTGGCGGTCATGCGGCCGGGCTCGAAGCGCGCGGAGGTGCTGCTGGCGATCTACCGCTTCGGGGACCTCACGGACTGGGAGATCCAGCAGAAGCTGGGGATGGACCCGAACACCGAGCGGCCCCGGCGGGGCGAGCTGGTGGACGCCCAGCTGGTGGTTCCAGTGGTCATCAATGGAAAGGCCGTGACGCGCGAGCACCGGGGCCGGTGGTGGCAATGCTGGCAGCTGACCGTGGCCGGCGAGACGGCGGCGGAGAAGCTGGCCGGAACGGAGGGCGCCTCCGGTACGAGGCGGGAAACCCTTGGGCCACAGCAGTTGTTCTGACCCCTCGCCACGGGGTTATGATCGGCGGACGCCCTACCGGGTGGGCCTGCCCTCCCGGACACCGAGCCACGAGAGGGCAGGCGCGATGACGCTACACCCCCCGTAACGCGACGGAGCCGGACCCTTGCTCAAGGGGTCCGGCTCCGACTGCTGAGGTTGTCCGCTCGAACGGTTCCCAGCTAAGTCCACACACCCCCGACCAGAAGGTGAGTGCTCACGTGAGTGTAACAACCCCCTCCGACATTTTCGCTAGCGGAGTCAGTCTCTCCGCATTGGGCCTGTATTTCTGGCTCGCCGATTTCGGTCGGCGCGAGGGTCGGCACGCTGGCTGGATGGAGATCGTTCGTCAGGTGCCCGACCCGATCGAGGCGCGCGACGCCCTGACGGAGCTGGCCCTGGCGGGCTTCATCTCGCGTTCTACACGCGACGGCGAGGCCGCCTACGCCGTGGATGTGACCGCATGACGGAGATCCGCATTCAGCGGGCGCCGATGCCCGCCGACCGTTTCATGATCGTGGCGAACGCCTTCATGCGCGGCCAGCTCCCCGTCCCGTTGAAGGCGCTCCCTCGGGTGCTGCTCGGGCACATGCTCTCCTTGCCGGACGGCTGGGTGCTCGACCGCGCACAGCTGGACGCCTCCGTACTGGAAGGGCGCGACGCCGTGAGCACCGCGCTGTCTCAGCTCGAAGAGGCAAAGTACCTCGCGCGCGTCCGACGCGCGGGCGAGGGTGGTCGCTGGTCCTGGTCCTGGCTGATCACGGACGACCCGCTCACACGGCCGCTCACGGAACAGCCATCGACGGGATCTCAGGGGATGGCGCCGACCAGCAAGAAGACGACAGATTCCCAGGTCGGACCATCGACTGGAAAGCCGTCGCCGGATTCCCAGTCGATAAAGAAGAAGACTGAGATCAAGAAGACTGAGAAGAACATCTCCGCCGCTCCCGCGTCGGAAGCGCTTTTCGATGTCCCCGAGCAGGGACGCAAGGACGACGCGGAGCCCAAGCCGCCCACGGTGAACCAGCGGGCCAACGTGCTTGCCGGGCGCCACTACGAGCGGCTGGGGAAGATGGGCAACGTGCCCGCCTTCGCGAAGATCATCAAGCAGGCTTTGACGCACGACTGGCCGGACAAGGCCGTGGACGAAGCGCTGGCCTACATCGCTGATCGCAACTGGACGCTCACCGCCGAACGGCTCGCGAACACGCTCCGGGGCGGTCCCAAGCCCGCTGGCGCTACGGCGCCGGGACGCACTTCCACCGCCGCCCGCATGGTCGGCCGTCAGCTGCTGGAGGGCTGAGCCATGGCACGCAACGCACACGACATGATCATCGAAAAGGCGCTGCTCGCCGCGATGATCAACCGGCCCGCCGACACCGGCGGAGCCTTCCTCTCCGTGCCGGTGGAGGCGTACTACGGGCTGAAGCACCAGGCCATTGCTGCGATCATCCGGGACCTGCTGATCCGGAACGACCCGATCGATGCCAACACCGTGCACGCCGCGATCCTGGATCAGGGCCTGGCGTCGCGCATCCACGCGGTGGAGTTGTTCCAGATCGTGGAGCACGGCCAGCACGTCGGCCCGGCCGCCGCGCCCGCGTACGCGGAGCGGATCTGTGAGCTGTACGCCCGGCGCCGGATGGCCGACGAATTCACCCGCGAGGTCCAGCACCTGGATGCGAGCTGGGAGTGCGGCGAGCCGGCCGACGTGGCAGCCACCATCGAGCGCGTCCGGCTCATGCTCTCGGACATCGCGGCGGTGGCGGCTCCGTCGGCGGAGTGGAGCCCGCCGACGCTGGCGGACCTGCTCGCCCAGGAGTCGGAGTACGACTGGATCGTCCCGGGCCTGCTGGAGCGCATGGACCGGCTGATTCTCACCGGGGATGAGGGCTTCGGGAAGTCCGAGTTCGTGGCCCAGACGCTGTGCGCCGTCGCGGCTGGCATCCACCCCTTCACCACGGAGGAGATCGAGGGCTCGCCGGAGCTGATCGTCACGGTCATGGATTGCGAGAACAGCCCGAAGCAGAGCCAGCGCCGGTACCGCCGGATCGTCCAGCTGGTGGACCACGTCCGCGCCCAGAACGGGCTCCCGCCGATCGTCTGGGACAAGCGGCTGTACATCGACTTCGCGCCCGGCGGCATGGACCTGCTCAAGGGCGGAGACTTCGTCCGGCTGGAGCGCTTCGTCTCCGCGACCGCGCCGCACGTG
>Ga0070682_100000238_pt1 | contig 39996 bp, 34 predicted proteins | sample KBSC63LmetaG_FD_64668 | JGI IMG/M metagenome (GOLD analysis project Ga0070682, IMG submission 64668) | Corn rhizosphere microbial communities from Kellogg Biological Station, Michigan, USA - KBS C6-3L metaG | ecosystem: Host-associated > Plants > Roots > Rhizosphere | place: USA: Michigan...
AGTTCATCCGATGCACCTTTCATATCAATTTTATCAGCCAGTCCGTTTGCTCTGGAAGGATCAATAGTAAGAAGTGCGCTCATTGAACTTCCTTTTACAGCATTTGAAACCGCGTTGATCCCTTTTTCAAATAATGGGAGATATTTTTTATCTTTTGTTTTTCCTAAAGCTGTAATCGCTGCAGCCTGAGTTAACGTTTTAGAATCATTGGAAGCCAGTTTTTCAACTTCGGCACCTAATGCCTTCATCTGTTCAGGATTGGTAAGATCTATTAAACCTAAAGCTTTTATTCTTACTCTGAAGAAAGGATCTTTCAATGCGGCAGCCAATAATTTTACTGCTGCAGGGCTTTTTCCAGCCTGATCTTTGATTCCTGTTAAAGCAAGATATCTGCTTTTAAACTCTTTAGAGTTTGTAAATTGCACCAGATTCTGTTCAGGAGTTTTTGTATCAGTGATTTCGGCCAATAAAACACCGTCTGCATTAATATTTACCAGATCAGGAGATTTAGAAACATCAAAATTAAATGTATTCTTTGCTTCTGCATTTACCCAAACATTATATCTTTTAGGTTTTCCATTGTCATATACATCTATAGCCAGAGGAAATTCAAATGGTTTTTCCTGGGTTTGATTTATCGTAACAGCAACCTGCTTTTTCACAGGTTCAAATGTAGTGGTGTAATTAATCTTCGGGTTTCCGCTTCCAAAATACCATTGGTTAAAGAACCAGTTCAGATCTTTCCCGGATACTTTTTCAAAAGACAGTCTCAGCTGATGAGCTTCTGCATTCTGATATTCATTGGTTTTCAAATAATCATTCATTCCTGCAAAGAAGGCATCATCTCCAAGATAGTTTCTCAGCATATTTAAAATACCTCCTCCTTTCTGATAGGTTACCAGGTCAAAAACATCTTCACGGGATTCATAATTGAACCTTACCAGATTTTTATTAAAGTCAGACGGATTGTGAAGATAATTATTCACGTCGGTCATCAGGTGATAATCTGCCTGATCTTTTCCGTATTTATATTCATTCCAAAGATACTCGGAGTAGTTGGCAAAAGATTCATTGACTGTAAGATTGCTCCAGCTTTCTGCTGTCACCAAATCTCCAAACCAATGATGGAACAATTCATGAGCGATAGTATCTTCCCATGTATTTTCATCGATAAGCTGACCCGGTTTCTGAAGGATATCACTTCCATGAAGGGTTGCCGTGGTATTTTCCATTGCCCCGCTTACATAATCTCTGCCTGAAATCTGAGCATATTTTGCCCATGGATAATCATAGTTCAGTTTTTTGGAGAAAAATTCGATCATTTCCGGAGTATTTCCGTAGATCTGCTTAGCGTAAGGCTCGTATTCTTTTTCGATGTAATAATCAACCGAAATATTTTTCCATTTGTCTTTTACAATGGCATATTCTCCTACTCCCATGAAGAAAAGATAAGTAGAATGTCTTTTATCCATCACCCAATGATCTGTTCTGAGACCGTTAGATTCCTTTTTAGATTCTTTCAAAAGACCATTGGAAAGGGTTACATATTTATCAGGAACCGTCATATAGATTTCCTGCGTTGTCTTTTGGTTGGGTTTATCAATGGTGGGAAACCATGCGGAAGAAGATTCTGTTTCTCCCTGTGTCCAGATTTGTGTAGGCATATCCGGATCTGTTCCCTGAGGATTGATGAAATAAAGTCCTTTTGCATCATTGATAGCCATACTTCCCTCTTGTTTTACTTCATTCGGACGGGATGTATATTTGATATAAACTGTATATTCCTGATTTTTCTGGTATGTTTTATCAAGGCTGATTTTAAGAACATCATCTTTGTAATCATATTTCAAAGGAGATTTCTTCCCGTTATTATCAAGAGCTACTTCATGAATCAGCATTCCTTTTGCATCAAGCGTAAGTTCGTTTGCAGCATAAAAGTAAGGTGAAGCAGTAAGCCATTCTTCTCCGTTCATCTGTTCTTTCTGATAATCGAAATTTACCTTCAGCTTTGTGTGCTTAAGTTCCGTTACTTTGGTGGGAGTAGCTCTGTATACTTTTTCCCTTCCTGAAGTTTCGGTTTGTGCTGATACATTGGCGGAAAATAAAATCCCGAGTATAGCAATTGATAAAATGGCCTTTCTCATCTGTCTACTTTATTATTTTTTAGAATTATTTTTTAATGATTATGTCGAAAATATCATTCACTAAGGTTTCATAATCCCCTTTTTGAAGTTGTTCTTTCGTTTTTGCAAAAGCTTTTTTCAGTTCGCTTTCCGGATTTTCATCATCCACTATTTCTGCTGAAGCAACTCCTTTCAATTGAAGTACTGCATTTTTCAGCGCTTCAATGTCTGCATTTTCTTCAATGTTTATTTTTAAATACTTCATAATGTACTTTTAAGCATTTGAATTTATGATCTATAACCCGCCATTTCTCTCATTTTTTTAAGGATTAAATGACCGGGAGTTGTTCTTTCAAATTTAAGAAACAATTGCCAAAGAAAGTGTACTAAAGGATTTATATTCTGATTCCCAAACTTATGAGTACAGATAATGACATCTATTAATGCTAAAATAATAGAAGTAAATAAAAAATTAAAGTGATATAAGGGTATTAAATCGCTACAGGAGCTTTGATTCCCGGGTGTGGATCGTAATTTTCCAGACTGAAGTCTTCAAAATCAAAATCAAATATATTTTTAACTTCCGGATTCAGTTTCATTGTTGGAAGCGCTCTCGGCTCTCGTCCCAGCTGTCTGTTTACCTGCTCGAAGTGATTATTATAGATATGAACATCTCCGAAACTATGAACATAATCTCCCACTTCCAGATCACAAACCTGCGCTACCATCATCAACAGCAATGCATAGCTTGCAATATTGAAGGGTACTCCAAGGAAAACATCAGCACTTCTCTGGTAAAGCTGCAGGGAAAGTTTACCATCTGCTACATAAAACTGAAACAGGGCATGACAAGGTGCCAAAGCCATATTGGGAATTTCTGCAACATTCCACGCGGAGACAATCAGTCTTCTGGAATCCGGGTTCTTTTTAATCTGGTCAATTACTTCTGTAATCTGATCCACAACTTTCCCGTCTGCACCGCTCCAGCTTCTCCACTGCGCTCCGTAAACCGGTCCCAAATCTCCATTTTCATTAGCCCATTCATCCCAGATGCTTACTCCGTTATCTTTAAGGTATTTGATATTGGTATCTCCTTTCAGGAACCAAAGAAGCTCATAGATAATTGATTTCAAATGCACTTTTTTTGTCGTTACCAAAGGGAATCCTTTAGACAGATCATATCTAAGCTGATATCCGAAAACACTTCTTGTTCCAGTGCCTGTTCTATCGGTTTTATCAGTTCCGTTGTCTAAAATATGCTGTAAAAGGTCCAGGTAGTTTTGCATTTTGAATGAGATTTTAAGTTCCAAATTTAGTAAAAACCATCAAAAAAAGCACTCATTTTTATGAATGCTTTTTATAGGACTGATGTCTATTTTCTATTAAACATCTGTATATCTGTTATCTAACCTATATTAATTTTACCATATATTTTCAATGGTCTGATGAATGGTATTGACGGTAAATGACTCTCCTGCTTTTTTACCATACATCACTCTTACCAAGGGAGATTCTGCAGAAACCGTCATGATTTTCTGATTTTCTGAAACAATTTCGCCCATGGAAACAGCAATATAAAACAATCCTTTATTGGTTTTCACCAAAGCTCCGTTCTGAACTTTTTCTGAAGGGTCTGAAGTTATTTTCTGTAAAACAGCCTGCTGATTCAACACTTCGTTAAGCTGTCTCTGCAGGTTATTAATTTCCTGCTGAAGCATTTCTCTTCCGGTTTCGTATTTGTCACCCATTGAACTTTTCGTATCGTTATTGGAAGCCCGTGTTTCAGCGATAAGGTTTTCAAAGTACTGGATTTTATCGGATGCTTTTGATTTAATTATATTGATTATTTCCTGTTTGTTCATTGTAATGATGGATTTTATTGTTGGGCAGATAAAACCACCCCGTCAAAATCATAGATTTTGACACCCCTCCAGCGGAGGGGAATTGGGTACTGCTTAGTCGCTATTGATTAAGAGATAAAATATAAGCCGAAGATTTAAATATTATTTTTCAAATACGGCATAATCCGAAACGTTGAAGTTAAAATCTTTTCCATGACTGAAATCTCTTTTGGTTTTATCAAAAACATTTCTGAATGTTCCGGATACATGTTCATCTTCAATTGAAAAGTTAACAGGTTCTTTCGACATATTCAAAACAACCAATACTTCATCGTTTCCATTTTTTCTTACATAAGCCAGAATCTTATCATTGGCTGTAGTGTTGAGAAGATAAGTCGTTACGTTAGAATCTCCTCCTCTCAAGGCCGGATTGGAAGCTTTTAGATCTAATAATGTTTTATAGAAATCAGCAGTCTGGTAAGTATTCGTCCATTTGATAACATCCTTTTCGAAAAACTCAAGTCTTTTCATATTCGGAAGTTCCTGCCCTGAGTAAAGTAGCGGAACACCATTCCATGTTGCAGAGAATACTGCCATAGGTTTTGTGATGACTCCATATTTTTCATATTCGGTTCCGTTCCATGAATTTTCATCGTGGTTTGTGGTGAACCATGCTCTCATTGAAGCATCTCCGATATTGGAATATTGTCTCAGAAGATCTTTTAATTCCTGAAGAGGTTCATTCTTTTTATAGTAATCGGCAGATTTGTGCATCCATTTCCAGGAATAGCTGGCATCGAAAACTTTACCGTATTCAGGGCTTTCCAGCTCATCAAATTCTCCCAGCCAGAAAAGAGGTTTTATTTTTTCCACTTCGGGGCGCGCCTGTTCCCAGAAATCTACTTCTACCCATGAAGCGAGATCACATCTGAAACCATCAATACCAGTTTCCTGCACCCAGAATTTCATGGCATCTATCATCGCATGGCGCATCTCCTGATTTTTATAGTCAAGTTCAATAATATCATCCATTCCGGAAGCAATATGGAATTTTCCATCCGGATCTTTCAGATAAAATTCGGGATGAGTTTTCGTCCATACATGATCCCATCCTGTATGATTGGCTACCCAATCTATAATTACTTTAAATCCCAGTCTATGTGCCTCATTCACCATATCTTTAAAATCCTGCAGCGTCCCGAATTCAGGATTGATAGAAGTATAATCTGAAGCGGCGTAAGGACTTCCCAGACTTCCTTTTTTATTCTGCTGGGCAATGGGTGTAATGGGCATAAACCAAAGGGTTTTTATTCCCATAGATTTCAGGCGGGGCATTTCTTTTGCAAATGCTTTGAAAGTTCCTTCCTGAGTATATTGTCTTATGTTTACTTCGTAGATATTCGTATTATGTTTCCAATCTTTTGGCAGTTCTGTCATTTTCCTGGTATTTTTTCGAGTGGTACAGGAAACAATTCCCAGACCAATTACAGCTAACAAAATTAATTTTTTCATTAAACTATTTTTAACAAAAGTAAGGATTGTTTTTTTGGGAAAAGGCAAAATTTACGGACAGATGAACAGACTTTTTGATGGTTTCAGTTGGATTTTCATAAAACTCAAACATTATGGGTAAAAACAGCATTCCGTCTTTTAATATAAGTCTTCTTTTACGGTATGAGAATATTCTTTCAAGGTTATAAACTCATCTGAATCTATTGATAACCCTTCTTTTGCGGTCCTCAACCGGAAATCTGACATTCCAAACTCATAAGCCGAACCTAAGACTTTAAATGAGCACTTCAAGACCTTAAAATATACTTTCAAAACCTCAAATGAGGCTGTTTTTAAATAAATCTCTTAGCACTTTTGCAAAAAAAAGCCCCGGATTAAAATCCAGGGCCAGTATATTGTGTTGACTATCTTTCGTCATCATTGTCATCTTCATCATCAAAGACATCGTCATTGTAGTCTTCTTCTTCCTCGTCATCGAAGCTGTCGTCTTCATCTGAAAAATTTCCTCCTGAACCAAAGTCTTCATCGAAACCAAATTCATCATCTGCCAAAGGCATTGCTGATTTCTTTTTAGATCCTCCGGCACTTCCGTTTTTGCTAGGTGCCTTTAACGGAACGTTTCCGAATCTGTATACTGTGATAGGATAATTAACCCCTTTTGTTTCTTCAATTACTTCTACAAGTTCACAGAAGAATTCCCAAAGGTCAAGAAGCCCGTATTGGAACTGTGCTTTGTCGCCTACACTTTCAAAAGCTTCATCAATGTAAACATCTGACATAATCTCACCATCACCATCATCACTCATATCTTCCAATGGGACACTTTTTACGATTGTTCCGTCATTTTCTAACAGATTAAAAGTAGAAAGCTCATCTCCCTGCAGACTGAATGCACTTTTAATTCCTAAGTGTAAGTTCCATAACGTTTGTTTTCCCTTAACTTCTACATCACGGAAAATATCTTCTTTCGCATCTAATATTACGCGGATTTTGTAAACCATATCAGTTTCTTAAATTACTTTTTTGCCTTTATAATTATGATAAATCTCTGGTGCAAATATATAATAAATGACATGTGACAAAAAAATATTTCAGGATTTTTTAAATTATTTTTTTTCCTTACATTTTGCCGGAATTATTTACTTTTTTCCAGCATAAAACTAAACTTCGTCCCTTCAAGGTATACGCTTTCTACAGTAATATTTTCGTTATGTGCCTCAAGGATATGTTTTACAATGGCTAATCCCAGTCCGGAACCTCCTTCTCTTCTGCTTCTGCTGGTTTCCACACGGTAAAATCTTTCAAATATCCTTGGAAGAATCTCAGACTTGATTCCCATTCCGTTATCTATTACTTCAATCAGCACCTTATTTTTGAGGACACTGGTCTTTACAATCACTTTGGCTTCCTGTCTGTTGGCATAATGGATCGCATTGGAAATAAGATTAATAAAAACCTGAGAAATTTTCTGTTTATCAGCTTCCACAAAAATCTGTGGATGAAGGGTCTGGATCTGTAATGTAGTATTTCGTTTTTCAGCTTCAAGATCAAGCAGATCGAAAATCTCTTTAATGAGAAGATTGACATCAAATTTTGAAACGGTAAGATTAATTTCGCCTGCTTCCAGTCTGTTGATCATATCCAGATCTTTTACAATGGCAATCAATCTTTCTACAGATATGTCTATTCTTTCCAGATACTTATCTCTTATGGTAAGATTATCTACGCCGCCGTCTCTTAAGGTTTCTACATATCCCTGAATAGAAAACAAAGGCGTTTTCAGTTCGTGAGACACATTACCGATGTATTCTTTACGGTAGCTTTCCATCTCTTTCATCATATCAATTTCTGATACCTGCTGCTGATTGAGATCTGAAAACCTTTCTCCTAATTCTTTGATGGTAATATTTTCATCCTGGTTCTGAACAATTTCCTGAGGTAAAAATCCGGATAGACCTTTTACCTGTTTTCTGCTGTAGTAATTGAAAAGAAGTTCCAATACCACACAATTGATCATAAAGATCAGGATAATACAGATGAAAAGACCCGTTTTAAACAAAGGGGTCTTATAATAGATATCTTTCAGTGAATCAAAGACGACCACCAAAAGAAGCATCACCAGTGTCAGCAGACAAGAGGCAACGAGAGTAAGTCTGTAAAATTTCAATTTTACAACGTTTTAATGATTGAACGTAAAGTTAAGATTCTAAAATAATTAAACGATCAGTTTGTACCCAATCCCTTTTAATGTCTGAATCGTATTGATTCCTAATTTTTCTCTCAACCTTCTGATATGTACATCGATCGTTCTTTCACCAACAATCACATCATTCCCCCAAACCTTTTCAAGAATTTCTTCTCTTTTGAAAACCTTTTCAGTATTGGAAGCCAAAAGGTAAAGCAAGTCAAACTCTTTTTTAGGAAGAAGAAATTGCTGTCCGCTTTTGGAAACTCTGAAATTATCTTTGTCGATAACAAGGTCTCCGATTTCGATTAGTTTTGCATTGTCAGAAACCTGCGAGGTCAACTGTAATAATGCGTTTACCTTAGAGATAAGGATTTTTGGTTTGATCAGTTTTACGATGTAGTCATTGGCACCCGCCTGAAAACCTGCTAGCTGAGAAAATTCTTCGCTTCTTGCAGAAAGAAACACAATAAGTGTTTTTTGAAGTTCTTTCACTTTACGAAGTTCCTGACAGGTTTCTATACCATCTTTTTCAGGCATCATGACATCTAATAAGATAAGGTCCGGAACAATCTCCTTTGCTTTTTCTATACCTTCATTACCATTAGTAGCCGTATAGATATCATACCCTTCCTTTTCCAAATTGTAAGACAGAATCTCTAAAATGTCCAGTTCATCGTCTATTAAAAGAATTTTTTTGCTCATCTTCTAGTTTAAGAATTCCCACAAAATTAATTATTTCCATTGATTTCATCTATCTGCCAAATGTTAACTAATTATTAAAAAAATACATTTTAACATCAAATTACAAAATCAATAAAAAAATTAAACATTAAATACACATAAATCAAATATACGAAACAAAAATTAAAATTAAAACAAAAAATACAATTATATAAATTAAACATCAATAACTATAAATTTCGTTCATGTGTTAATACAAACTTCACAATTAATTAAGATTCTCCTAAAGTTTTCTTAAAAACTTAGCCTTTATTTTGCCCTTGAAAAAGAAGTAAAAGAAGTAAAATGAAAAAACAACTCCACAAGAGCATCATGCTACTTGCCTTGTTTTCTGCTGGCTATGCTTTTGCACAAAGTCAGATTTTGGAAGGTAGGGTATTGGACGAGAAAGATAACACTCCTATAGAAGGAGTAAAGGTAAAAGTAAATGGACAGGAGGCAACGACTGACATTTCCGGATACTACTCTATCAACCTGTCCCCCGGCACCAATTACATTGTAACGGTAAGCTCCAATGGGTATAACAGAAAAGAGATCAGTGAGGTGATTATCAAAAATGAAGGTAATACTCATCTTGATATCGTAATGGACAAGCCCTCTACCAAGGAAAAAGAAATTGAGGGAGTTGTCATAAAATCAAACGCAAGAAAAGAAACCATAGCCTCTACCATCGGACTACAGAAAAATGCCGGTGTAGTTTCTCAGGTTATCGGAGTTGAAGCTATTAAAAGAAGTCCGGACAGAAACACTGGGGAAGTTCTGAAAAGAGTTTCAGGGGTGAGTTTATCTGAAGGAAAATATATTGTAGTAAGAGGTTTATCAGACCGTTACAACCAGGCGATGCTGAATGGTATTCAGTTATCCAGTACGGAGCCTGACAGAAAGACTTTCTCTTTTGACCTTTTCCCGGCTAACGTTATCGAAACCCTTGTTATCAACAAAACTTTCATTCCGGAATATACAGGTGAATGGGGAGGAGCATTGATTCAGGTAAATACAAAGGATATTCCTAATAAAAACTTCTTCAACGTACAGGTAGGTGTAGGAGGAAATACTGCTACTATGGGGCAGGAATTCCATATGCAGAAAGGTGGAAAATGGGACTTTTTAGGAATTGATGACGGTTACAGAAAGCTGCCAACCAATATGCCTGCAAAAAATGCATTCAGTATTTTGGATGAAGGTCAGAAAACCAATATTGGTAAAGGGTTTACAAAGAATTTAGGATACAACAGTATCGGTTATCCTGAAAACTTAAGTTTACAGCTTGATGGAGGTTTCAACACGAAATTATTCGGAAAGGATTTAGGGGTAATTGCTGTTTTAAACTACAGTAACAACAAAAGAAGAACTGAGTCTACCAACCGTTTCTTTACCATCAACGATCAACTTGCTGATACCAACTTCGATTATTTTACAGAAAAATACAGCAATGATATTATCTTAGGAGGAATGTTGAACCTTTCTTTAAAGCTCAACAGCAACAACAAAATCTCCTTAAAGAATATCATCACCAATAATACGGTGAACCATATGTCCTTCAGAACAGGAAAGGATTTTGAATTTGACCCGATCAACGGGACAAACATTATGGCAAGGGAAATAGGTTTTAAAGAAACTACTTTCTACAACTCTACCCTTACCGGTACCCATAAAATAGATGCTCTGGGTGGATTTACCGTAAACTGGTACGGAAGTTTCGGGATCCTGGATCAATATATTCCTTTGCTACAGCGTTTGCAGTATAACCAATACACAAACATCGAAGGAAGCCCTTATTTAGCATTAATTTCTAATGGTCTTTCGCAAAAGTCAGGAAGTGTATTCTATTCTACGTTAAACGATTATTTATATAACGCAGGAGGTGATATCTCTAAAACATTTACATTATTTGGACAAAAACAAACGATCAAAGGAGGTTATTTATTCCAGATAAAAGACAGAATCTACAACTCAAGACCTTTCTCTGTAAGACTTGAGAAATTCAATCAGGGATTACTTTCTCAGCCTTTCGAAACGATCTTCAATCCTGAAAACTTCGGAGGTAACGGTGGATTTACATTTGACGAGATTGCAGGAAACCAGTACAGATATATTGCCAATACAATCCTTAACGCTGGGTATTTACAGTTTGACAATAACTTTACACCATGGTTAAGAGCGGTTTGGGGATTAAGAGTTGAAAACTTTGATCAATTGGTAGGAAGCACGAAAAAAAGTGATGACCGTTTTGTTAACACACGTGTTACAGATTTCTTACCTGCTGTAAACTTGACATTCAAGGTGAATCCTAAAATGAACATCCGTGTTGCAGGTTCACAAACTGTTGTTAGACCGGAATTTAGAGAGGTTTCTCCTTTAGCATATTATGATTTTGATCTTGGAGCTACTGTAATTGGTAACAAATCAATTGAAAGAACTAAAATCACGAGTGCCGATGTTCGTTGGGAATATTACCCAAGAAACGGAGAGATCTTCTCTGTGGCAGCTTTCTATAAAAACTTCAAAAAGCCAATCGAATTATACTTCAACCAATCCGGGGTAGGAACGAGTAATACCTTCAACTACCTTAACGTAGATAAAGCTGATGCTTATGGGGTGGAATTTGAAGTAAGAAAAAAACTTGATTTTGTAAGTGCTCTTAAAAACTTTACACTGGGTGGAAACGTAGCTTTAATTAAAAACAAAGTAACAGACGAAGCTACTAAGATTGACAGACCAATGCAGGGTCAGTCTCCATATACAGTAAACGTAAGTCTTCAGTATGATACTGAAAAATCAGGATGGTCTTCTACAGTATTATTCAATATGATCGGAAGAAGAATCCTTTATGTAGGAAACGATCAGGTACCACCAATCTGGGAAGCGCCAAGACCTCTTCTGGATTTCCAGCTTGCTAAAAAAATCTGGAGCAACAAAGGAGAAATCAAGCTGAATGTTTCAGATATTCTGAACCGTCGTGCTAAATTCTACCATGACCTGAACGACAACGGTAAGTATGACAGCAAAGACGCTCTTGCTATTGAAAGACTTTCGGGAACCAATATCAGTTTAACACTGGGATACAATTTTTAATTCACTCAACAAATAATCTAATAAATAATTTAATTCTTTATAACATGAAAAAGTTCGTTTTATATTCTTTAATGCTTGGCGCTATAGTATCAACTACCGCTTGTAGAAATATAGAAGAAGATGGACCTACCATTATTCAAAATGGAGGCAACGGAAACGGAGAAACTGAAAACCTTATTCTTTCAGGAAAGATCACTTCCAGCATGACGCTTAAAGCTAACAAAATTTATAAGCTAAGAGGACTAGTATATGTAACTAACGGAGCTACTTTAACTATCGAGCCAGGTACAAAGATCGTAGGTGAAGCTGATAAAAACGGAGCTTTGATCATTACAAAAGGAAGTAAAATCATGGCAGAAGGAACTGCTGCCAATCCTATTATCTTCACTTCTGAAAAACCAAGTCCTAAAAGAGGAGACTGGGCAGGTGTAGTAATTTTAGGAAATGCTCCTACTAATGCTTCTTTCGGTGGAGCAAACGGAGTTGGAGAGATTGAAGGAGGAATCAACAACTCTGAAGGTCTTGGACTTTATGGTGGAAACAATGCTGCTGATAACAGTGGTGTATTAAAATATGTAAGAATAGAATATGCAGGATATGCATTCTTACCGGATAAAGAGATCAACGGACTTACGTTCGGTGGTGTAGGTAGCGGAACTACAGTAGATTACGTAGAGGTTGCTTATGCTAATGATGATAGTTTTGAATGGTTCGGAGGAACGGTAAACTGTTCTCACCTTATTTCTTACAAAGGTCTTGATGATGATTTCGATACGGATAACGGTTTCTCAGGAAATGTACAGTTTGGTATCGCGGTAAGAGATTCTCAGATAGCAGACGTTTCAGGTTCTAACGCATTTGAATCTGATAATGATGCCAACGGTTCTACTTTGACACCTCAGACATCAGCTACATTCTCTAACATGACGATTATCGGGCCAACCAACTCTGTGGCTCCAGGATCAATCAACGCATTATTCCAGAATGCATTACAGATCAGAAGAAACTCTTCTATCTCTGTATTCAACTCTGTATTTACAGGATTCCCTGTTGGTTTATTCATCGATGCAACAAAAGGTGCTCCAACGGATAACAATATCGTAGGTAACAAATTATTCTTTGAAAACAACGTTTTAGCAGGAATGCAAACTCCTTTAAAATTCGGACCATCTACTTCTACTCCGACAACGTATACATTGAACGATCTTACGACTTGGTTTAATGCTAAAGGAAACACAATCCTTGCTTCTACTGCTGATGTAAAACTTGCCGGTGCATGGGCTCCTGCAGGAACTACACCAAACTTCACTCCTACTGCAGGTTCTCCATTATTAACTGGAGGTGCATTTACTAACCCTAAATTAGCTACTTGGTTTACACAGGTAACTTACAAAGGTGCGGTAAAAGATGCTACAGATACCTGGTATGCTGGATGGACAAACTTCAACTTATAACATTATATAAGTACTTAGATTTAATTTCAAATAGAAGGCCTTCGGAATATTTCCGAGGGCTTTTTTTATTGTTATGTTCAGATAGTATGACTGTCTGTCTAAATCAATATTAAGAGGTGTTCATATTGTATAAACAGAAAAAACAATATGAACAGTTATTTTTCTAATTGATCATGGGGTTTATTGGTAGGTTTCGGCTAAAGCCGGACGAATGTATTCACATATTAATAAACGGACTAAAGCCCGTTCCTATTGATAAAGCAAAGAAGATATTCTACGACAGATAACAATAATTTGAACAGTTTTTTTCTTATTTACCACGGGTTTATTCTTAGGTTTTGGCTAAAGCCGAACGAATGTATTTATATATTAATAAACGGGCTAAAGCCCGTTCCTATTGATAAAGAAAAGCACCAAAGCCCGAAACCCGGATCCCGAAACTCACAACTCATAATTTATAATTCAAAAAAACGCCACCAGGAAAACTCCCGATGGCATTCACAAAAAACAAGTGTATAAAAAATATATATACTTCAATTAATTTCTCCAGAATAAATTCCCGTCATTCATCAGGGCTTTTATTTCAGACATTCTGGAAACTGCTTCTGCGGAACATGAAGCATCTGTAAGAACAATGGCAGCTTCATCACCAGCTTTAGGCCATTGCTGTTTTCCTTTTTCATCCAATGGGAGAATACTTTGAGTGGCAAACTGCAGGGCTCTTGACAATGCATATTCTGTAGCATAACCATACAATTCGGCAATCAGATTGGCTTTCTGCAGCATACTTCCTGATCCGAAAGTACTCCAATAGTCCTGTACATTATCATTTCCTATTAACACATTCACCCCATATTTTTTCAAAGTTGGAATAGGCATTACCGTTCCTTTAAAAGGTACAGAAGAAACAATTCCTACTTTTCCGGCAGCCAGTCTTTCTGAAATCTGTTCTGCTTCTTTTGGAGAGAGATGAGCTAATGCAAATGCGTGACTTACAAATGTTTTTCCTTGAAGTGCTGGATTTTCGATCGCTTTATCAATCAGATAATTGATTGTTTTCATTCCGGATTCTCCTGTTTCATGCAGGTGAATATCAATTCCTTTATTATGATCTAAAGCCAGTTGAACAGTAAAATCCATCACTTTTTCAATGCTTCCGTCAATACTTAATGGATCCAATCCACCGATAAATCCTACATTTTTCAGTTGGGCTGCTTCTTTCATCAATGGAGCTGTTTCTGTATAGTAAACTCCATGTTGCGGGAAAGCAACCAATTCTGCTTTAAAAGAGCCTTTTTTATTTTCAAGAGCCTGTTCAAGATGTTCCAGAGATTTCAGTCCCGAGGTAGGATCAATATTGAAATGCGTTCTTACGAAATGAGTTCCATAATGCTGCTGCAGGCTGATCAGCTGTTCTGCCCTGCTTACGGAAGTTTTCAACAGTTCAGGAATGATTTCCTGCTCATACGCAATCATATCTTTCACTGTTCTTCTTTTTGGAGAAAGAGCCTGCCATGGAAGACCATATAATGTTTTATCCAGATGAATGTGCATATCTCTGAATGCAGGAAGCATCAGATATCCTTTAGCATCAATCGCTTTGGAAGCAGGATCATTGGCTTTTACTGCTTTTATTTTTCCGTCTTCAATTTCAATACTGAAAAGGTCAGTTGTTGTTCCGGTTACCTCTTCATTTTCGTATTCAAAACCTGTTTCCAGGCGGACATTTTTAAGGGAATATTTTCCTTTTGCAGCTAATTGATAGGGAAATTGCATGATTTAAAATTTTAACAATACAAAATTAAGCCGGCTTAAGGGGAAAACCGGTGTATCAATTATGTCTTGTTTTGTACAGATTATTCTTTGAATTGGGAAGGTGTCATTCCCGTCTGTGCTTTAAAGAATTTGGAAAAACTTGCATGATCGTAGAAACCAAGATCATAAACAATATCTTTTACTGACATTTCAGAAACTTTTAAAAGCCTTTTAGCTTCCAATAAAATACGGTTCTGAATAAGAGATGAAGCCGAAGCATTGAGATTTTTCTTGCACACAATATTCAGATAGTTGGCAGAAATATTGAGTTTATCTGCATAAAAAGAAACCGATCTTTCTGTTTTGAAATGTTCATCAATAAGATGGAGAAACTTTGAGATAATTGGGTTTGAGTTATAGACTTCAAAATCTTTAAAAGCTCCTTCCACAGATTTGCTTACCAGCAGACCAATCAATTCACTTCTTTTTTGAATGAGTTCCCAGAATACCTTTTCGGCATTCAGCTCTTTCTGGATTTCCTGGAATTCATAAAGAAATGTGGCAAAAACTTCCGGGGAAAGATTGATAACCGGATGATTCTGATAATAAGAGGCAGAGAACCTTAATGACGGCAGAAAACTTTCAAACCAGTCTCTGCTTATCATCAACTGATAACCTATAGTTTCTTTTTCAATCACCCATTGATGCACCTGATCCGGAAAAACAAGATGAATCTGATGGTCTTTCACCTGATATTCTGTAAAATCTATGGTATGTGAGCCAACTCCGTGCTCAAAAAGATTGATGATAAAAAAATCATGCTTATGGGGATCATCAATGGAGCGTGCCCCGTAAAGTTCATTAAACAGCAGATTACAGCCGTTCAGCTGATTCTCACTAAATTCCTGAATTCCTAAAATTGGAAAATGATCCGTATGATAGCCCACTCTATCTGATTTTCTCCTAAAATTACTAAAATTTGTGAGAAGAAACTAAAATAACCACAAACGGGACAAAACCTTTACCTACACCACTTCTACTTCAGTTTCTCTCTGCATTCAATGGCTGTTTCTGAAAAATTTCAATAAATTTTCAGGCTTTCCTGTAAAACGTTTATACCCTTTGTGGTTAAAAAAAACACAACTAAATTATATATATAAATTTGTAAACAATTATATCGCTGGGTCTAAAAGATAACATTTCCATCATGCACCAATGATTCCACTTCTGAAATTCTTGATACGGCTTCTGCTGAACAGCTTGCATTGATGAGTACAAAGTCTGCCTTATCTCCGGATTTCGGCCATTGCTGAGTTCCTTTATCATCCAGCGGAAGAATATTTCCTGTTGCCAGTTTTAAGCTTCTTGACAATAAAAATTCTGTTGAATATCCGTACAATTGGGCCATTAAATTGGCTTTCTGAAGTACGCTTCCTGTCCCAAAAGTATTCCAGTGGTCTATGATACTGTCATTTCCCGTCAACACGGTTACATTATGTTTGTAAAGCGTTGGTATTGGCATGATCAGCCTTCCGAAAGGGATTGTTGAAACAATTCCGATTTGGGCTTCGGCTAATTTCTCGGCGATTTCTTCCTGTTTTGCAGCTTCTAATTTAGCCAGAATAAAACAGTGGCTTAAATAAGTTTTTCCTTTCAGAGAAGGGTTTTCATTTACTTTTTTAATAAGATATTCAACGGTCTTTAATCCTGAATCTCCGGTTTCATGCAGGTGAATATCTATTCCTTTTTTATTATCCAAAGCCAGCTGAACAGTGAAATCTACCACTTTTTCAATATCTCCGTCTATGTTAAACGGGTCTACTCCTCCGATGAAATCAATATCCATCTTCGCTGCTTCTTTCAGATAAGGTACGGAATCTGTATAGAAAACGCCATGCTGCGGGAATGCTACCAACTCGGCTCCGAAACTTTTCTTTTTATTTTCTAAAGCTTTCTGCAGATTTTTTAATGACTGAAGTTTTGAAGTGGGTTCAATATTCACGTGACTTCTTGCATAGGAAGTTCCTTTTGACTGTAACAGTTCGATCAGTTTCTCCGCCTTGAAGGTCGAGTTTTTCAGCATCTCAGGAAGCATTTTCTGCTCCAACTCTATCATTCCTTTAATTCCTCCGGTTCTTTTTCTAACAGCCTGCCATTGATCTCCATAAAAAGTTTTATCCAGGTGAATGTGCATATCCTTGAATGCAGGAAGCATCAATAATCCCTTTGCATCTATTGCTTTAGAATTAGGCTGGTTCGGAGCAATCTTTGTAATTTTTCCGTTTTCAACCTCCACATAAAACAGATCTGTTTTGGTAGAAGCCACTTCCCCATCCTGATATTCAAACCCTGTTTCCAGACGAACATTTTTAAGACTCATTTTTCCTTTTGCCAAACTATTATTTTCATCCAGGAAAGGTGATGCAGTCATGATATTAGGTATTAAAGTTAATCCCGCTACAGCCAAAGCTGAATTCCGGATAAAATCTTTGCGGGACATATTATTGTCTGAGGTCTTCATTTCCAATCTATTTATGACAAAATTAAAAAGAAGTCTTCTGAACGAGGTGTATGGTTTATTACAAAATCTGTATGATTTATGCTTTGTGGTAAGTACCTGCTAAAATATTCAGTTTATCTTTTCCGTATTACAATCAAAAGATATCCATGGCAATTGTCATTCCGTAGAAATCTAAATGATGTTTTTTAAAGTTGCTGAGACTCCTACGGAGTGACAAGCATTGCGGATATTTTTGTTAGGGATAACGCGATCACTTACTATTTATACAGGAAGTATTACCAGATTGCTTGCCCATTCCGTAGGAATCTAATTATGCTGCTTACTCTGTTGAGACTCCTACGGAGTGACAAACTTTGCGGATAACTTTGATTGCGTAGAGTTTTTTATTGATCTGCAGACTTTCCAATTCAAATCATTCTGCATAAAAAAACCGGATCTAAAATCCGGTCTCATTATTATTTATTGGAATATTCAAATTTTCTTACTGCTTCCAGTGTCATATCAATTTCTTTATCCTTGATGGCATCACTGATGAAGTACGTTTCGTATCCACTTGGTGGTAAATACACTCCATTCTGCAGCATCTGGTGGAAGAAATTATTAAACAATGAATGATTGGCTTCCTGAGCCTCATCAAAGTTTGAAACTCTGTTGATATGGAAGAAAACAGACATCATAGAACCTTTTCTGTTGATTTTATGAGCAATTCCTTTTTCGTTTAAAATTTTTCCGATTTCAAAATCCAATGTTTCTGTCGTCTTATGCAATCTGTTGAAAAATTCAGGATCATTTTTAATAAGCTGAAGAGTTTTTAATCCGGCTCTCATTGCTAAAGGATTTCCACTTAATGTTCCTGCCTGATATACTCCTCCTTTTGGAGCCAGGTGATCCATAATTTCATTTCTTCCTGCAAAAGCTCCTACCGGAAGACCCCCACCGATTACTTTCCCGTAGGTTACTAAATCTGCTTTTACATTGAAAAGTTCCTGAGCACCACCAAAAGCCAATCTGAAACCGGTCATTACCTCATCGAAAATTAATAAAGCTCCGTTTTCATCACAGATCTTTCTCAGATTTTGTAAGAAGTTATTTTCCGGCAGTACACAACCCATATTTCCTGCAACCGGCTCTATAATTACCGCTGCAATTTCTCCCTGATTGTGACGGAATAAATCCTCAACCTGTTCAAAATCGTTATAGCGTGCTAATAATGTATCTTTCGCAGTACCAGCTGTTACTCCCGGAGAATTTGGATTTCCGAATGTAGCAGCACCACTTCCGGCTTTAATAAGGAATGAATCTGAATGTCCATGATAACAACCTTCAAATTTTACAATTTTATCTCTTCCTGTGTATCCTCTGGCTAGTCTTACTGCACTCATACATGCTTCTGTTCCTGAAGAAACCATTCTGATCTGGTCAATATTCGGGACATTATCAATAATGAATTTTGCAATTTCCGTTTCCAGTTCTGTAGGAGCTCCGAAAGAGAATCCTTTTTCTGCCTGGATCTTCAGTTCTTCCAGTACTTCAGGATGTGTATGTCCTAAAATGGCCGGGCCCCATGAATTGATATAATCGATGTAAGTATTGTCATCTGCATCGGTAAGGTAAGCCCCTTTTGCCGATTTCATAAAAACAGGCACTCCTCCTACGGATTTGAATGCTCTTACCGGAGAGTTTACGCCTCCCGGAATGTATTTGTAGGCTTCATCAAACAAAGCCGAACTTCTTTGATACTTCATATATACTTAGTTGCTGTTGGCAGTTGCTTGTTGGCATTTAACTGTCAACGGTAAACTCTCAACAAAAAATTAAATTAGTTTCGTGGTTTTTTGTCTATTAAATAAATCAGCTGTCCTGCAGATGGCTGTTGTCCTTCATCCATTCTGTTTTTAGCATACAATTTATTTAATTTGATTCCGAATTTCTGAGCGATATCATGCATATCTTCTCCGGATTCTGCTTTATAAGTAGCTGTATTTCCTGTAGAATTTTTTGATTCAAGGAAAACAATATCATTTTTCTTTAAGGTTTCACCTTCCAGTTCATTCCACTTTATCAGTCTGCTTTCGCTGACTTTGAATTTATTGGCGATGAATTTCACATCAGTATCTTCAGGAATTACAATATACTTCAGACCGTCATTCGGGTGGCTTTTAATAAGAATGGAATTAAGAATTTCAGCTTTCGTTTTAATTCTTTCCACTCTTTTTTGCTGTTGTGCGTAAGAAGTCTGTTTGTAAGGAACTTCTACAGTAACCGGGTCTTTAGCTTTTTTAAATCCTTTTGAAGGCTCCAGCTGTGCCATGAAAGTTCTGTCATCTTTCAGATCCGGATACATTTTAAGTACGGCATACAGTACCTCATTTGAACTGGTATTGTCAAATTCATAGAGCCTGTACTTTTCAATTTTGGTAATAAGAATTGAAGCATAACGTGGGTTGGTAGCATAGCCTGCTTTTTTTAAACCTGTAGCCCATGCTCTGTAATCCCTCATGTCCAGCTTGAAAAGGTTTGCGTAATATTTTCTTGTGGATAAAAATATAGAATGGTCTTCATAAGACTGTCTTGGATCATCATACACACGGAAGCATTCGTTAGGTGCATCATCGGTATGTTTCATCGTTCTACCGGTCCAGTCTTCTTTACATTTTATACCGAAGTGGTTTTTACCTTCCTGTGCTAATCTGCTTTGCCCTCCTCCGGTTTCTAACAACCCTTGTGCAAGCGTAATAGAAGCCGGAATCTTATATTTTTCCATTTCTTCTACGGCATATTTAGCAAACTTCTGAATATACTGATCTTCGGTTGCCCAGGTCTGGGCAGAAAATTTTGATAAAACTAAAAGGCTTATGGATAGGAAAAGTCTTTTCATCTTATATTTTTTATTGTTTTAAAATGAAAGATGGAACACTAAGTGTTTCATGTTTTTCAATTTTACTTATATAATTAAATTTCTATTCTGTTTTTCTAAAAGCAGATTAGCGCCCTCAATTCCCTGTAGTCCACCAGTATGAAAGCATAAAATCCTGCTGTTTTCAGGAAAATAATCATCTTCAATCAGTTCAAAAACTTTCTCCATCATTTTTCCTGTATATATCGGTTCTAAAGGAATACCATATTTTTCTTTGAAATCATTGATAAAACGAATGTTTTCATCATTTATTTTACCGTAACCTCCAAAACATGAATCTATTAGATTAAAATTATGTTTTAAAGTTAATTCAAAAATTTTATTTTCCAGTGAAGTATCATTAACCACGTTAAATCCTATAACTTTCTGATTGTCTTCACTAAATTTTGAAATTCCTGCAATGGTTCCTCCGGTTCCAACTGCGGTGCAAAGATAGTCAAAATCTTTTGTTTGTTCATTGAGCATCATTTTCACCCCTTCCACAGCCTCTTTATTGGTACCTCCTTCAGGTACTATTAAAGCCTCGGGAAACTCCTGATGAAGGAATTCCGTCAGTTTTTCTTTATGACGGTATTCTTCACGAGTGACAAATTTCAGGTTCATGCCATTTCTTTTGGCGAAAAGTAAAGTAGGATTATCCCTCCACTTATGCTGCAGTTCTTCTCCTCTGATGATTCCCAATGTTGGAATACCAGCCAGATTTCCTACTGCTGAGACCGCAGCGATATGGTTGGAAAAGGCCCCGCCAAAAGTAATAATATAGGGTTTCTCTGGATTTTTTTCCAGATAGTGGTTCACATTGTAAAACAGTTTCCAGTATTTATTGCCTGAAATCTGTGGATGAATCTGATCTTCCCTTTTAATGAAAAGTTTTACATTTTTATGAATGGGAATTTCCTGAATGGAAACAGGTTCTGTGGGAAGTTGTAATAGCATTTCAGTTTTTAGCAGCTCAAGGTTTATTCTTTACAAAAGTAGGAAAAGATTTAGTGTTGTGAGGGTTTTCTTTGCTCCCACAGATAACGCATATTTTCACAGATGTTTTTTTTTGATTTTATATATGAACTGTTTAATTGTAAGTTTTGGCTAAAGCCGAATGAATTTGGAGTTATTTGATAAACGGGCTAAAGCCCGTTCCTATTGAATATTAAATGTTGAATATAGAGAATATTGAAGTTAGAATCTAAAAATATAAAATTCCAAAACCAAGCTCACAAAACTCGAATCCCGAATCCCGAAACTCATCATTCATCATTTCAAAGGTATTTCCTGAAGTTCCAGAATTTTCTTTTTTGTAGATAATTCAGATTATTTTCATTAGCGTACGCTTCTCTTTCAAAGGAGATTCTTCTATAAGCCAGATAACCGTTTTTCAGTTTGAAGACCCAGTAATAATATTCAATAACATAAAAAATATAGAAGAAAATGATAAGCATTTCCAGCTGTTGGCGTAAATGGATTTTTTCGTGATTGATCAATACATTATTTTCCTTATCTTCGGGTTTCCTAATGAAGATAAAGGGAAAGAGAGCAATGCCATTAATTTTTAATTTTTTTAAAGGCTTTTGGCATACAATTATCATAGTAACAAATATAAAAAGTTTTTTGACTAGCATTTAACTTATGGCCCATTATGACATCAAAGAAGGTGAAGACTTCTACTATAATGAACAGGGGTACAAGGTTTTTACAGAAAAATTTCATCTGAAAAGAGGTTATTGCTGTAAAAGCGGCTGCAGGCACTGTCCTTACGGGTACGATAAAAAGACTGATACATTCATTAAAAATGATAAAAAAAATAAATAAAATGAAAAAATATATTTTTATTTTGTTGGCATCTGCTACTTTAGGATTAACTTCTTGTAGCCCTTTTCAGGTACGTTCAGATTATGCTGAAACCGCCAATTTCAATTCTTTCAAAACGTATAAAATAAGAATTGATGATCTAAAATTGAATGATATTGATAAAGACAGAGTCCTGAATGAACTGTCGAGACAGCTTCAGAGCAAAGGGCTTCAATCCGGAGAAAATCCTGATTTGATTATCAATGTAAAAGCTAACCATAAAAAGGTTACGGATATCAATTCTTCTTCACCTTACGGAATGTGGGGATGGGGCGGACCATTCGGATGGGGAGTTGGCATGAGTAGAACATGGACCTCAAATTATAATGAAGGTGCACTGATTGTAGACCTTATTGATGCAAAAACCAACAAATTGGTTTGGCAGGGTATCGGAAGCGGAATTTCTGTAGATTCTCCAAAAGCGAAACAGAGACAGATTCCGGAAATCATGGCTGAGATTATGAAAAATTATCCGCCACAAAGAAAATAAATTTAAGTCATCCATTATATAAGCCAGTATTTTTGTACTGGCTTTTTTTATGGATAATTATTCCGCTTTTCCATAGATAACACAGAGTTTTACAAAAAACATTTTAATTTTTAAGTTTGGCTAAAGCCAAAAGGAAACGTTTTATTTTAAACCGGGCTAAAGCCCGTCCCTATTGAATATTGAAATTCATTACCCGGATCCAAACTTACAACCCCGAAACACGAAACACGAATCCCGAACCTCAAAGCTCGAATCACGAAACCAAAACCTAGTCATTCACAACTTCTTACATGCAGTACATTTAAAATTAACGCTTACTTAATTTTTTATTCACAAAAATGTGTTATTCTTGCTTAAACTTAATATTATATGAAAAAAGTTATTTTATTTTCTCTATTTGCGGGACTTGCCTACGCTCAGGCACCTGCAGGATACTACAATTCTGCCAACGGGTTGAGTGGCGCAGCACTGAAAACGGAATTAAGCAGCATTATCACCAACGGACATATGGACAAAGGTTACAGTGGACTGTGGACTGCTTACAAAACCACTGATATTGATAAGGATTATGAAAATGATGGTTCTATCCTTGATATCTATTCTGAAAAGCCTGTAGGTGCAGATCCTTATAAGTACACTCCGGGAACCAACCAGTGTGGAACTTATTCTACGGAAGGAAATTGCTACAACAGAGAACACATTGTTCCTCAAAGTCTTTTCAATCAAGCTTCTCCGATGGTTGCTGATATTCATTTTATCAGAGCTACAGATGGAAAAGTAAACGGAATGAGAAGTAATTATCCTTTCGGAAAGGTAGGAAGTGCTTCGTTTACTTCACAAAATGGATCAAAGCTTGGAACGTCAGCTTCTTCAGGATATTCGGGGACGGTTTTCGAGCCGATTGATGAGTTTAAAGGTGATGTGGCGCGTATGATTTTCTATTTTGTAACCCGTTACCAGAGTAAACTTTCTACTTTCTCATCAGGAAACATGTTAGGAAGTTCTACATTCCCGGGATTGCAGACATGGGAACTGAATGTTCTTCTGGCATGGCATAATCAGGATCCGGTTTCTCAGGCTGAGATCAAAAGAAATAATGCTTCTTATACTTTCCAGGGGAACAGAAATCCATTTATTGATAACCCGAATTATGTAAATCTTATCTGGGGTTCTCAGCAGCCTTCAGGTGATACTCAGGCTCCGACCACAGCAACAGGGCTTAATGTTTCAGGAAAGACTTCCAACAGTATTTCTCTTGCGTGGAATGCTTCTACGGATAATGTAGGAGTAACAGCTTACAATGTTTACATGGACGGAAATCTGGCCACTACAGTAAGTTCAACTTCAACGACTATTTCAGGACTTGCTCCTTCTACTACGTACAGCTTCTATGTTGTAGCGAAGGATGCGGCAGGAAATTCGTCATCAAACAGTTCTGTAGTTTCCGGTACTACCAATTCAGGAGGCACCACTCCAGCGACTAATTGTGCTAATGAAACTTTTGAAACCATTCCTGCGGCCAACTCTACTTACACAACGAGAACATGGAGCAATGGAGGAATCTCTTGGACAGCAACGGATGCAAGAACTGATCAGACTATTAACAATAAAGCTATTACGGTAAGAAACGGTTCTTTAACTTCCAGTACTTCTGCAAACGGTATTGGTTCTTTAACTGTAACTACACAGCTTAAATTCTCAGGAACGAATGATACTTTTGATGTAAAAGTAAACGGAACAAGCGTAGGAACTATTCCTTACAGTACTTCATCTACAACGACTACCATCAGCAATATCAATATTTCCGGAAATGTAGTGGTAAGCCTGGTTAACAATTCTTCAAGTAACAGGGTTGCTATTGATGATCTTGCCTGGACATGTTATCCGGGAACATCTGCAAGAATGGCACAAGCTACAGCTTTGGAAACTTCAGCAAAGAGTTTTAAAATTTCTCCTAACCCAATTACTAATCAGGAGATTTTTGTAAAAGGAGATCTTCAGAAAGTTAAAAAAGCTGAAATTTATAATCTTCAGGGGAAAGTTCTTCAGACGATTGATCAGCCTTTCAGAGATGGAAATTCTATCAAAACAAGAAATCTTGGTCAGGGAATTTACATTTTGAAACTGGATCAGACCACGATGCAGTTTTTGGTAAAATAATTCAGATATCAACTTCATATAAAATGCCGGTCTCAAAAAGACCGGCATTTCTTATTTTTAAAGCTTGACAGATTTTGTAATTGAATGGATTTTTTAACGCAAAAATTTTATCTTACTGATTTACATATTTTTTTAGAGAGTAAAGAAGGATAAGCAAGCTGATTGATAAAGCAAATATTATAGAGATATTTTATCCAGATCCGGGTATCCAGATCCTTTTAAAAGGTCTTTCCATTCTTTATTTTTGAAAACGAAAAGATTACAGCGGTATTCGTCAGGTCTGTTGTCTATTTTGGTTTCGCAATAATAATAGAGCATATCTTTGTTTCTCCATATAGCCACTTCCTGCCTTAGTTTATTTTGAGTCTGGATGATCTCATTATCTTTAACTTCTGATTCAAAACCTTCATGTATGGTATCGAAACTAGGCTTCTGAAGTGTTTTGTTTAAGTTATCCAGAAGGGCTGTTTTTTCCTGTTCTGTATAAATATCAAGCTGATACATTCCCAATTCGTCTTCCTTTTCATTGGCAAGAGGACCAATTTCCTGATCTACTTTTCCAAAGTGTAAAATTACTTTATTGGTATTTTTATTATTCTTTCCCTCCAGATCTATTCCATTGAAGTGTAATAGTTCTTTTGATGAAAAAGCAAGTTTTTCATTTCCGATAAGGGTCACTTCACTGGTACGTACTGCTTCTTTGGCTGTTGCTCCGGCAGATTTTAAAATTTCATTAATGTTTTGCCCGGTTTTAAGTTGAGCAAGATTAAATGGTTCCGTCTGAGTACTTCCCTTCATTTCAAGCACCAATTCAGTATCTTTATTTTTCTGCTGGTTGCATGATATAAGCCCCAGGCAGATTACTGGTATTAATACATATTTCAATTTTTTCATAATGTTAGTGTTAGTACCTGATTATAAGAATACAACAGAAAAAAAGCGATTCAAGTATTTGAAACCTGATTTTTATTTATCATATTCCTGTTTTTCTGTTTCCTTTTTCTTCTTTGGGTACACATTTTACTTCATATACTTATACCACGGAGAATCCGGAGGTGTTGGATATTTCAATCCAAATACGGCATTATTACGATACGCATCTTTCGTAACGGAAATGTATTTATTTCTTATTTTTCCATCATCTTCAATAGAGATACTTAATATGGAATAATTTTTTCCGTCATCCCAGAAGAAAGAAGTTGGATAAGTAAAGGCATTTTTTTGATTTTGATCCCATGAAACTTTTTCAGGAGAAAGTTTTTTAAGCTTTTCAAAAATTGACTTTACAAGTTTGGCATCTACGATTGCTTTATCGGTGATAGAAGCTGTAGGATTTCCATGTTTTTTTACTATTTTTTCTACAAATTCCAGAGAATATTTTTCAGCAGCATTGGTATCTACAGCTCCTATTTTCCCTTTGTATACTGTAATTCTTGTACCCATCATATTGTCTAAGGGTATATTTCCGTAGGTTACTCCTTTGTTTTCATCAGCATAGTATTGAATGATATCTGCTTTTGCGGTATCTTTCATGAATAAATCTTTGTTTTCAAAGTCATACTTCTTTGCATCATCACCTAATGCAACTGATGAAAGATCAAATGATTTATTTCCACAACAGATATTGATCAATACTACAAAAATTAATATCAGAACTCTTGCTTTTTTCATCATATTAATTATTTTTTTTCTAAAATTACTGATTCTGTCTGTCTTTAATTATTTTCGACCAATCGGTAAACATTTTAGTAATAGTATTGGCGTTGATTAAACTGAAAATGAACATTCCAGTAAAGACCGTAAGCCAGCAATATGCTAGTTTCACTCCATTTTTGTCTGTAATAAAGAAAAGTACAAATATGGTAATAGTACCCAATATAAATGTAAAAAGCAATGTATACATCAATACATGAATGATGTACATATTGAATTTAAGCTTTCTGAATATCCAGCCTATCAATGCAACCGGAATAAATAGCAGCAGGGGCAGAAACATAGCTCCAAATATGGTAACTTCGGGGAAGTCTGCCATTTTGCTTTCCAATCCGAAAAAAGTATTAAAACTGAACTCCATTATATTGTTTTTCAGAATCTGTTATTTCCAGTAATGTTTTGTCTTTATATGCAAGTATTTTTGCCAATATAACATTTGGAAATTCATGAATTCCTATGTTATAAAGGTTAACACTGTCATTAAAAAATTCTCTTCTGTCTGCTATTTTGTTTTCCAACTCGGAAACTCTCTTCTGAAGCTCCAGAAAATTAGTATTGGATTTCAGTTCGGGGTAGTTTTCTGAAACGGCAAAGAATGAAGACAAGGCCTTTGAAGTTTCATTGGCTAGGGCTGTTCTTTGGTCTGCATCTATAGTGTTATTATAAAAAGTTCTGAGCTCCGTAAGACGTGTAAGCAGCTTTTCTTCATAGCTCATAAAGTGCTTGGCTACCGTTACCAGATTGGGAATTTCATCTGCACGTTGTTTCAGCACCACATCAATATTCCCGTATGCTTTGTCAACGTTAAATTTAAGCATGACCAATTTGTTGTACAGATTGATCAAAAAACTGATAATAACTACCCCCAGCAGGATAAGTAATATGATTGCGACAGTCTGATTCATTATTGTATGAGTATATAAATAATTATTAACAGGATAACGGAGCAGGTAAACATAAATGATCTCAGCAACGGCTGATATTTGTTCCAGACACTGATTCCTGATGATGAAGTAATCCCCAGAATTTTATAATAATCATCTTTTCTTATGAAGGGCACTCCGTTCTTAGAATCGGCATATCCTACCAACAACATCTTCTGACCATCTTTTAAAAGGGTTTCTTTGTATCTTTTACCACCGTGGCTGCTTATATTGGTTTCTTCTAATAAAACCAGTTCTATCCCTTCCGGCTCTATTTCAATTGTTCCTGTATTATCTGTAACCTGAAAGATATTGCACTGCGTTTCTCTATGAATGGTTCTGTACGTTTCTTTACCATCCGAATCTCTGTCAATATTTTCAATGGTATAGTAATATCCGATACAAACTTCGTTCTTTACCGGGGAGAATAAAGGGTTTTTCATCACCAATGTCCCTTCAATCTCTGCCAGACCTTTTGCAACTGAATGAATTTTTGAGGTGGGAAGTGATGACTGCAGACGTAAAAACCGTTTTGCACCATTAGGTTTCATTAAAGTGATAAAGATGAGAATAAAAACCGCCAAGGGAATTAGAATGATTGCCTTTTCCGCATAGCTGTCATAGTTATTGGCAATTTCATATGCATATTCATGCAAGGGCATTTTTTCTTTGAAGATGATCCATAATATAAAATAAATAAAAAATGATGCTATTATTCCCAGAATAATATATCCTGTATATGATCTTCCTTTATTACCTCCCATATGCTTCGTCTGAACACTTTACTTTTCAAAAATCCGATAAATACTTTGTAAAGTATCGTATTTAATATATTATTCCGGTATTATTTTTTCTTTTCTAAATAACTTCAAATTCTTCTTTCCCCGTGGGAATATGAAACATCAGCTCCAGCATCAGCTCTTCACCGGTTTCTTCTTTATAAAGGAAAAATGCAGGTTCTCCGTTTAATTTTTTATAGGTTGCCAGCTTTCCGTTACCATAGATTTTTAAAACCCTGTCTTCCGGCAGCGGCATCATTTTAAAGCCATTATTAAAATCTTCCAGTAAACTGTTTAATCTTGCTCTGGAATCTTCATCGCTTAAATACATGGATACAGCCATATTTTTTTCGCGATTCCTGATCATTTCAAAGTAAGATTCATATTGTTTTGAGCTGATAAGACCACTTATTTTTCTGTATGCCAGATCCAGTCTGGTACCAAGGTAAGAATTATCTTTTGAAATGGACAGTAGATCACGGCTCTGTTCCCATGTCATCATCTCATAAGGAATTTCAGCCTGAAAGGATGATTTATGAGTTAATGAAGGTAATTTTTTTGCAGTTTCCTTTTCTGAAAACTGAAAATTACCACAGTCTTTTTCATGAACAAACTTATCGTTAAGCACATCAAATAACTTGATGGTATATTGAAATGCTGTTCTTGAATCTATATACTGTTCTCCTGCAACCGGCAGCAGTCTAATTTCAAGTTTTTGTTCACCGGAGCTGCTTATTCCAAAGTTAACGGGAATATTGGGAGACATTTGCCCCTCAGCTTCCATCGCAATAACGGGAATGTCATTAACCAACACTTCAAATTTGCAATAAACAGCGGTAAAATCTATAGTATAGTAAGGTTCTTTAGCCATTATTGTTGTTATTTGTTGTAAAACATATCCAGACTGCGGTAGGAAACCCATTCTTTATATTTCGGGCTGGTTTTATCTAAGGCAAAGATCTTCAATGTATTCTCATTGGGCTTCTTAGAAAGATTAACGGTGTGGATGGTGAAGAAAGTTGTTTTTGCTTCTTTATCTTCCCAAACCTGTACTGTTTCTTCTATGTGATCTGTTTTGAATTCTCCGTTTTCATCAAGGAAAATGGGTCTTTCTTTTGTATTTACTTTTTTATCTGAGAAGTCGGCTTTATGGCCTGCTTTTTTTTCAATTGCACTCAGAATGGCATCTGTATTGGGATTGTTCTGCAGTACCATTTCGTAGCACCATACTTTTTTATCATTTTTTGAATAAAAAACGGATACATCATCTGTAGAAGACTGTAAGGTGTTATTAAATAACGACAGGTTCAGATTTTTATCTTTTGGAAATTGAAATTCAACATAATCCACTGAGGTATTAAAATCCCCTGAAGCGTTGTCATTAACAGTTAATCCAATTCCTTTGAGCAAGTCTTCTCCATTGGTTCCGAATTTAAGATCTTTAAAATCCATTTTTCCCTGGGTTTGATTTACTGTTTTACTAGTTACGTTTGTTTTCTCTGCCTGTGAAACTGATTTTTCTTTTCCTTTTTCCTGACAGTTCATTAAAACAAAACTTAACGCGATCTGGCATATAACAATCTTTTTCATGCAATTTTTTATTTAATTTTCTTCTTTATCGTACAGACTATAGGGATAATTTTCTACCTTTTTATTGTTTTTTATTCTGAATTTCAAGTATTCGGAATACTTTGTAGTCTGCGTAGCATTTATGATCAGTGTTGTAAAGTTAGTATTTAAACATAACAAATCTGATTCTTTTGTTTTTTCTCCTTGTATTTCGGCATCTCCGTTATTGAGAATAAAAATCTTTCCGGATTTTTCCCATATGATATTTCTTTCTACTTCATTTCCTTTATCAAAAGCTGGTTTTCCTAATTTTTCAAGAAGTAATTTTTCCAGTTTTTCACTTTCTTTCCGGGTATATAAATGGATTTTATATCCGTTAATTTCTTTTGAATCTCCTAAAAGTTCAAGATAATTTTTCCCGGCATACGTTGCTGCATTACTTTTTATTTCATTGGCAAAGTACTGTCCATAAAGGCTAAAGGAATTCATATCTTTTACCTGGTAGGCGTTAAGATTTTCATCCAAAATAGATTTTTTCTCTGTATAGTCAATATTATTTAAAACCTTTTCTTTTTTTACAGGAAAAAGAACGTCAGACAAATCCTCCTTTGCCGTACTGCATGATATAAACAATGACATTATTAAAAGTAGAAACATATTTTTATTTTTTCTTTTTTTCCCAAAGTAACATTTTGTTGTCATAACCTGCTAGTTCTGCTAAATATTTCATAATATCGAATCCGTCAAAAAATGTACGGGTTCTGTTATAGTTCACCGGAGTCCAGTCCGAGCTTACTTTTTTGTAGGTAAACCCTGCTTTTACCATAATCACGACTGTTCCCACACATGGATCTATGCTTAAACTCGGAATATAATAAATTCCTGCAGTGGAATCATATTTTAATTTATGACCTGACGTAATTCCCATTGTAGCCCCTGCGGTTAATTTTCCTTCAACATGTCCTTCCAGTTCCGGTTTTTTTGCTGTACCAATGACCACAAACATTCCTTTTAACTCAAGTCCTGATTTTAATTCAACAGTGATGTTTGAGCTCAGATCAAAATTCACTTCTGCACCATCCTTGACAGTACTGAAGGAGCCGTCAATAACGCCATCTACTTTTCCTTTTACTTCAAGATCAATGTACATTTTAAAGTTGATAACTACCTTTTCTGTTTCATATCCCTTACTTGCCCATTCTCTGACCATATTGAAAATTTCCAGAGCAAGTGCATTCCCTGTTCCTGCTGTAGCTACTGCCACTCCTGCTTGAACAATTAAAGCCAAAAGGTCAAAAACAATGGCCAGCTCAACTAAAGGCTTAGCTTCAATGAAGAGCATCAGCTTGGTTCCTATGTCTGAATGTGCCTCATTGACATCAGCTTCCCATTCTGCTCCGAAATACAGTGCGGGTGCATTTAATCTTATATCAAATGGCAATTTTCTTCCTACTCCCTTGGATACTACTCCTTTTGTCTGTGAGGTAATCCCCTGAGACATTTTTTTCACGGAAGAAATAATAGAGAACAGTTTACTGATCTTATCTTTATATTTCAGGGTAAGCTCCGGTTTGCAGTAGTAGCTTCCATCTTTTTGTTTATCATAAGAAGCCTTAAGTTCTACCCCGAATTCTACATCTGTATATTTTCCTTTTTCTTCATTGGCAAGGCTTAATGCTTTACTTCGAAGTTCTTTATGCTTTTCGGGAGTCATTTTCTGCCATTTTATACTTAAGCTGTTGCTCAGGTTGATAAAGAAGGCAAATCTCCATTTTATATCCGGATAAGCTTTTATTAATACGGTAGTCCGCTTCTCATTGCTGTAATATCTGCAGGTGTGCACATGCATGTGAAACTGATTCGGACTGGAAGATGCAGGCCAAATATACTGCATAAGCGTCATTGATTGGGCATCAAACCCAACTCCACCACCAAAATTATATCTGCTCAGCGGTGCATAGACTTCGTAAGGGAATGTGGGGGTCTGAAAGCTTTTCTTGGTATCTCCTTTATCTATTGACTGCCCTACATCTACTATATAAATTTCTTTTTTATGTTTGTTTTTGGTATCTCTGAAACAGCTGTTGGTGTCAAAGCCTGTAACATCAATAATAAGCTCTTTTTTTGTAGCTGAAGTAGGCGCGACTACAGCATAGTGAATGGTCTGTGCATCATGGGCATTGAACACAAATGAAATATCTACTCTACGGTTGTTTTCGTAGTCTTTCTCGTTTTTGTATTTGATATTATCTCTTCCCATTTTATCATCTGTAGGATCTACTTCTCCTTTTCCTACAGAAATAATTCTTCTGGGATCTAATCCACCGTCTGCAAAGAATTTTTTGACAACATCTGCTCTTCTTTGAGAAAGTCCTCTGTTATAATTTTCTTTTCCTATAACACAGGCATAGCCACTGAGATTCATTGTGGAATCTTTGTGCTCAAGAAGGAATTTGAGTACATTATTCAGGATTGCAACGCCATCTTTATCAATGACCGTAGAATCAAATTTATAGAAGATGGTTCTCTGAATATGTTCCTGTAATGCTGCAGATTTTATCTGTTTTATACCATCTCCGTTTTTAAAGACTGTAGCTATTGTATTGTTGGCTTTTCCATCTTTTGTTTCATTTTCAGTGATTTTGATGACTTCAAACTTGCATGGCTCAAGCCTTACAGAACTTACATCCGGCTTATATACTTTGGTAGGCGTCTGGTTTTGGGCTCCGTTGGTATTGGTGGTAACTATTTTATTTTTTACATTCAGATAGATAGCATGAAGATCATCACCAATTTTATCTTTGATGTATTGTTTTGATGCTGTATCTTTTACTTTAACATAAAATTCTTCTACATTCTGAATGTTGTCTACATAGGCCATCCATGCAAATGTATTTTCTATTTTCAGATTGACTTCACCATCTATTACCTGTACATTATTGTAGGTATGCACCAGTTTATCTTTTTTGGCATACTGCTGGTTCCAAAGCTCAACACTGACTGTATTTCCATTCAGACCTTCTGTCATCAGGTTCAGGTGAACAATATGTCCATAAGATATAAACTCGGTCTTTTTATTATTTTTTATGCTTTTGCTGTTCTTTTGGGTAGACCATTTGCTGCTGACAATTTTAGGATCGCACCAGCCTTTTACATATATTCCTGTATTGCCTTTAGGATCTCTTACTCCTGAAAGACTGGCTTCAATATAAAACTGATAACTTCCACAGAACTGTTTTCCTATTAAAAACTTATATCCGGTAGCAGAAGTTATCTGATTGATAATAATTTTTTTGCTGCTGTTCTGCCTCATCCAGGTGAGAGGTTTCTTTTTGTCTGCATCTGTAGTGCCCGGCAGCCATTCGTCAATACCAAACTGCACCCATTGGTCAGGTTTTATTGTTACCCTTTGCCCTAATACAGACATTTTTGGATAATACAGTCCGCTTACAACTTTTATTTTTTTTACGCCTTTTGCCATTGTTTTATCATTTAGATTGCACCATCCTGACCTCCTCCTGAAGGCTGTTCGTTATACATTTCTTCAGAATCCACCAACGGATTAATCTGCTGCTGGACGTCTTTATCTGCATTTTTAAAATTCTGCTGGCTGGCTTCTGCTCTCTGCCCGTGGTCTATAATCTCAATGCATGGAGTTCCGGCAATGGCACAAACGGCTTTGCTGTCTTCTACAATGATATATCCTCCATTGCTGAGCTGTACTTTATCATAAAACTTCTGCCATTCTGTAACCATGATTTTGCAAGGTGGCGGCGGAACTCCCATTTTTGTACAGTTTCCGAATGTATTTTTTTCAAATGTGGCTGCTCCTATTTCTTTCGTGGTAACGATCAGTTTTTTGGAAGCGCTTTTATCATTGGCATATTCTTTTTGGTGTGTAAGTACTTTCAGCTTGTCCGGAACCTGCCCGAACTGGCATTTGCACATGGCGCCCTGTACTACAATATGTTTTTCTGCCATATTAATTTTATCTTTAGTGAAATGGTAATTTAGTTTTTATCAATTCCTGAAACTGATACTGAAATCTTTTTCTCTTCCTGCAGCATGATACTGCATTCCAGGTAAAGAGATTCCGGAAGTGAAGTTTCTCCTTTCATATAGCTTATGAGTCTGAAAGTTCCTTCTTCATTCATCACAGGTTCGTCTTCTATAATCAATGAAAAAGGTGATCTTCTTATAAAATCATCAATATCTCTTTCTTCATATAATTTGCCCGATCCTTCTACAGTGATCAGCCCTGTTTCTCCTTTTAACGGATCTGTTTGTAATGCTATCTTGTATTTGGGTTCAATCGCATTATCTGTTACCGGAAAAGAGGTCATTATTTCTGTTGTATAATCCGGTCCGAAACGTTGGTATATCCCAAAGAACAGAGCCCGGATGAAATAATCATTTCTAAGGTAAAGATCTATTGCTTCAGGCTGACTGATTACTTTTTCAATCTTTCCACAGTATTCGTTTACGGTTTGACCTTCAAATTCTTTATACAACTCTTCTTTTACGGCCGGCCATCTTTTGATAAATACCTCAGCATTTTCTACTGCTTCAAACTTCCCCTGTTCATCGGTACTGATCTGTAGAGGGTATAAAATCTTAGAAGTCCTGTAAGCCAGTAGGTCTGCAATTTCATTGACTTCTTCTTCATTGAGATAAAGGTTTGATGTTCTGTTTATCTCAAAAATATGGTGTCCTTTCTCTGTTTTCAGCCAGCGAACTGATGTTTCATATTTTAATTCGCTTTTATTTTCTCCTTTTTCAATGGTAATGACAACACTGTATTTCCGCACCGAAGTTTCCGGCTGAAAAACAAGGCTGTTTCCTCTTCCGAATTTTACCAGGCTATTTTTATCAGCAACTGCCGTTCTCGGAACAAAAAGTTCTTTCTGCCTGTTAAGATTGATCAGGATCATATCCTTAACAGCGCAGTGGTTATTATGGAAGAGTTTTAATGCATCTTTATCCAACCCGTACAGCGAGGCTATACTTTTTAAAGTTTCATCTTTCTGAACGGTATGTTTGTTATATTTCTGCATAAAAAAGTTCCTGCTTCAATTTCTTTATTTGTATATGACGTCTTATTATTAAGGATGTAATTTTAATGAATAACTCTTGTTCTGTTCGGCCTAGGATCCATCCCTATTTTTTCTCTTCTTGCTGACCAATGAAGGTAATGAAGACGAAGGAATCTCAAATCATTCTGTTCTTTTACTTCTTTCTGATAAGCATCCTGACGGTCTTCCGGGACTTCGTTTCCACCATAAGCATCCCGCAGCGCTTTAAAATGTTTGAAGGCATAAGGTTTGCCATCTCCCATCACATAAGTTCTGAGACGGTCTTTTATTCCTATTAAAAACTGATCATTCAGAATGGAATATTTATCATCTGTCATTTTTTTTAAGGTGATAGGAAGATTTTTATCGATGCCGTATTCCGCCATAAAATGTAAAGGAATATAGCTGAAAGTTTTCAGCAGATAACGGGTTCCTCTCAATGATAAATAGAATCCGGGAGTAATGGTAAGCTTATCTTTTTCATACCATCCTTCTGATACAAGTTCTGCTTTTAATGCTTCTAATTTGGAGCTGGTAGTCCACGATGTTTCAATTTCTTCCCATGTTTCCTCCCCATTTTCATAAGCTCCACCTACGTCACAGTGTACTCCGGGGAATGTTTTTTCAGTTCCGATATGCACTCTTGTCAGGTCAAAGTTTTCTCTATGCTCGTTTTCTGCAATGAAATGAACTACAGTCTGGGCTTTTCCGATATCATTAAGGCTCAATTCTTCAACGTCATTGCTGAAATTGGGTACTGGTGACAGGTATTTTGAATAGGAAGAAACGGTGTCGTAGATTCCCAGAAATCTTACTTTCAAAACATCTACCTTTAATCCTGCTTCTTCGAGCTTAAGGCCAAGATGTCCCCACTTTGGAAGTTCTTCTGAGGCAACATCTTTTCCGTCATCATCTGAGTAAGTGGTCACCGAAACGGCTTCATTGGCAACTGTGCGTGAAGTAGCTTTATATTTTGATTTTCCAATTTCATATACAAAATTACGGGCTGCAGCGGCTCCACGGCTGAAACCGAATACATCAAAAGTAAGCACGGCAATTTTATCAGCTTTCTTTTCTGCTTTAATGGTCTTCACTTTTTTTACAATTTCTTCACAGCCTTTTCTCACTTTTGATCTGATACCGGTTTCTCCTGTTCCGAAAGCATAGCCCAGCGTAGCATCTCCTTCTTTATCCTGCGTACCGATACCTTCTATATAAATACCGAAGTTTTTATCATAGTTATCCCACATGCGGGCTACATTGCTCCAGTCATTGTTGTAGCTGGTATTATCTGTAGCTTTTCCACCGTGTTTTTTATGGGCATCTGTATTATTTTTTCTTTCGTCCGTATTGGTTTTATTATTCAGGGTTCCGTCAAAAAAAATCCCAATGGTAATATCCAGTACTTCCTCTTTGGATACAGATGGTGTATAACTTCCAAATTGATTGTTGTGCATAGTTCTTGTTTTTAAATTGACTGAGTGAACACTATTCTATCTTCCGGGATACCCTGATTTTTGCTTTGGTAACAGCCAGTTTTTCTTTTTCAGATTCTAAGGACACCAAAATTTTGGTATTGTCTTCATTAACTTTGATGGTAAGATCAATGTTTTTATCCTTACCTAATTTTTGAAACAGATCAAATATTTCTTTATCATCAAAAGCGTCTATCCATACTGCATACCTGTTATTGTTTTTATCTTTCCAGTAAAAACCGCAGAATCTTGGAACAGCCCGGCTTTTATAGGTATTATCTTTCAAACTCTGATCAAAAAGATTTTCCTGTTCTCCGTTATAATTGGTAAAACCGAAATCTATCCACGTGGCTCCTTCCGGAAGAACTACTGAAGGTTTCCAGTTGTATTTTTCTCTGTATACATTATAAATATCAGCTGCAGGATATCCTTCTTTTTCAATTTTCTCACGCACTTCCGGCTTGAATGTCTTGTAAGAGGGATCTTTCAGCATTCTGTCTGCAAAGCCTTCATTCAGCATATACTGAGCATTATCGTATGCTTTTTCTTTGGTAATAACAGTATCATGAGCCTGAAAAGCACCTATTTCTTTCTGATTTCCTGCTCCTTTCATCCAAACTACTACTCTGCCCTGCGGAGCCAATCCTACGACAAATGAATTGTAGGTAGATTTCTTTTTCGTATCCTGATCTACAAATCCTTCATCAAAAAGGCTTTTTATCTTTTCTTTATCCAGGTTCCATTTTCCGGTATAGAATTTTTTCTCTACCAAAGAATACCATGTGAATTCCAACTGATGGGGAGCATTCATCCTTTCGGTAGTCACATTCATTGTTCCTCCTTCTTTACCCCATCCTGTATTCTGTGTTCCCCAGATTGAATCAAAGCTGTAAGTAAAACCATCGGCAACAATAGCTCCTTCATATACTTCCATCGGATATTCCTGTGGGGCAGAAACGGTTCCCAGCCAATTGTATTTTTCTTCCATTTTTTTATTCTGACAATTCGTTAATGAGAAACAGCATACTATTAAAAGAATCAGCAGGTTATATTTACTTATGACCATGGGACATAATCTTCTTGTTACTTGCTAAAACCAGATTTGCCTTATGTGCTTCCACATTGATTTTCTTTGCTATTTTTTCAACCTTTTTTCCTACGCTCAGATGATAAGAATCTTTAACTGTGATGCGCAGATTGGTTGCTGTCTTTATGATGGCCATATCAGAAAAGTTTTGATTTTTCAGCACTGTTGAATTCTACGATCTTTCCGCTCTGCATGGTCATATTTTCCAGTTCGCTGAACATAGAAATTTCACCTGCTATTTCGTTGGATGTTTCAGATTGTCTCTTGAATTCTTTTTCAATCATTTCTGTTCTGGTGTCGGAAGTTTCCGTAATATCTCCTGAAGCCGTAAGTTTCATATCTTTTCCTGCAATGGAAACAATATTGTCATTTGCGGTGCTGGTAATGCTAGCTCCTGCTCCTATTGAAATTTCTTTTCCGGCTGTGATATTGATATTATCCCCTGCATTTAAAGTAAAGTTTTTAGGTGCTTTCATGCTGATATTGCCCTGTCCGTCCATGAAATAAGTATTTCCGCTCGGATCAAGAATCGTTACGCTACCTTCTTCATCATTCATTAGAATTCTGATCCCGCTTCTGGTTTGAATAGACTTAAGGTGATTGTTTACTCCTCCTCCTAACGCAATACCTCCATGGAACATTCCTCCCATTACGAAAGGTCTGTCCGGATGGCTGTGAACAAAGTTGACCATCACCTGATCTCCTACTTCCGGAATGGCTACATACCCACGGTTTTGGGTAATCTGGTCTGTTCCTCCTGCATCAGGGCTCATCATACGGATAAAGTGAGTGGTATCATTGGTCTGCCAGTCAAATCTTACCTGTATTCTTCCCTGTCCTTCGGGATCTGTATTGGAAATTACCGTTGCGGTTTGCGGCTCAGCCTTTGGAATGGTGTATTCGGGCTTTGGAAGAAATCCTGTATCTGCCGCTATTCCTATGAAGCTTCCGTTATAATGACCTATGGTGTCAATTTCATGTTCTGCTTCCGTAATCATGATTCTGGTAAAATAAGAGGTTTCATTGGAATCCTGTTTACGCATCTGCACATCCGCTACACAACCTGGATGCAGGAAAGGAACTGTTGTATTTCCTGAAACGGAAAAAACGTTGACAGCTTCGCTTCCGGAGGCACTTTTCTGAGAATATTCAACGTCAAGGTGTGTGGTAGCTTTGATGGGAGCCATCTGTAAAGCCGGCGTTTTATAAATGGATTCGTTATGACTGTATGCTGTTTTTGCCAGATCACCCACATGTTTGATTGGTGTTGAACCGGAAGTCAGTCTTTCATTTTTATTGCTGTTGTATCCGTAGAATTGTGGTTTGGTATGTACAGCTTTCAATTCCACTTTTATATCATTGGCACTGCTTCCGTAAGTAAGGGTTATTGGTTTATTCTGAGCTGGAAGTTTTCCGAAGTGTAAGACTTCACCGTCATAATAGAACTGTTCACCATAAGCTTCAGCCATTCTTGCCAGATAGTTGTAATGGGTTTCATCATACTGGCTGCTGTAGATGATCTGGGAAAAGTTATTGGCATCTACCCTGATATCAAAACGGCTTTTGTCAATTCCCTGCTTGATCACTTCTTCTGCAATGATTCCTACATTTACAGACTGCGCACCTCCAAAACTCTGGATATGTGGTGCTCCATCAAGGAGAATGGTAGGACTGTATCCGGTAAGGACAATATTTCCCAAGCTCATTTGTTCCTGGCTGAATCCTACTCCTGTAATCACTCCTACAAAGGTTCTTTCCGGGCTGTTGTCTATATCTTTATAAGAAATAACAGCGGTAAGCCTTTTTCCAAGAAACTTATTAGCTTCTTCCAATGAATGGGTCTGTCTGTCTCCCAGGGTATCGTGTGCCAGTGTCAGCGTAAATTCGTGGTGTCGTCTGGTGCTTTGTTTAAGCTTAAAATGCTTATAATATTTGATAATTTTCCCTTCTATGACAAGAGAAAGCTTCACCAAGCGGTTGATACCTGTATGATGGTTTTCGGAAATACCATCTGCATTCTGCGTCGGACGAAAAGACGTCGCTTGTGATTTTCCAGGTGTATTTGACATATTTTTAAGTGATTTGATTAGTTTTCTAAACGATTATTCAACGGGCCGGGAATTTAAAAATAAAAACAAAAGCGCCTGCTGAATATAGTCTAAGGTAAAAAAAGACCGTCTTATTAAGGACAGTCTTTTATTTTTTGCTCATGAAAGACTTAACTCATTGGCCAAAGTCCGTCATAAGATGAGTTTCCATACGTAATGCTTTCAGCGCTTACTACAAAGCTGATGAGCATATTGTTGCTGTCTACCGCATCAAAGTCTACTTCATGCTGGATAACATATCCGTTTTCCCACTTTAAAGAGATCAGTGTTCCTTCTTCGTGAGATTTATTAAAGTTTATTTCTCCGTTGGTAGGTTTATATTTGCTGTTTAGTAAACTTTCTAAAACATCAGACTTTTCTGTTGCTTCAATAGTTACTTTAATTAGTGCGTTTGACGGATCAGATGCTACACGTCCTGAAATGTCCGTAGATCTTGATACGCTGTAGTTAAGCTTTAATAACTTCTGACCTTCTCCTCCATTGAATTTTAAGATTCCTCTTGAATTTCCTGCCATATTCTTAAATTTTAATCATTAACAACTGTTCCCAGATATAGGATTTATATAACAAAGATAGACTTCATGTTCTAATTTAAAAAGTTTTTGGATAACAGTTTCATAAATTGTAGTAGTTCTACGACATTTTAAA
>Ga0070682_100000239_pt1 | contig 39593 bp, 62 predicted proteins | sample KBSC63LmetaG_FD_64668 | JGI IMG/M metagenome (GOLD analysis project Ga0070682, IMG submission 64668) | Corn rhizosphere microbial communities from Kellogg Biological Station, Michigan, USA - KBS C6-3L metaG | ecosystem: Host-associated > Plants > Roots > Rhizosphere | place: USA: Michigan...
AAATCCTGAATATTATGTGGTTTATGCGAAGAAATACAGAGAATTAAATCGTGAATTGTTGCGACTAAAATCTAAAGAAACATTCATAAGAGATCGCGATAAACGTCTTAAACAAGGAAAAGAATCATATTATAAAAATCAGGATGAAATAGCAAAAAGACGAAAGGTTAAACGTGATAGTCCTGAAGCTCGAATAAAAGAAAATCAAAGACAAAAAGAATGGAGAAATAGCAATCCTGAACTTTATAGGCAATATGTTCGCACTTGGCAAAAGAAAAATAGGGAAAAAAATAATGCACATGCCAAAGTTCATAGAGCTGTAGAAAATGGAACAATAATTCGTGGTAAAAGTTGTATGGAATGTGGTATGAATGCTAAAACAGAAGGTCACCATGAGGATTATTCGAAACCTCTTGAAGTGATATGGCTATGTAGATTATGCCATTCCAAAAAGATCGAAAAGGTGAAGGTGTAATATCAATTTGTTACAAGATATCATTACGTATGTCCGACGTATCATCAAGAGTCCATCTGATGCTGTAATTACAGATAATTTAATCATTGATTATATCAATAGATTTTACATCATGGATGTTGACGCAAGAATGCAATTATTTGATATGAAGACAAAATATCAATTCCAGACACAGCCTGGAGTTGATAGATATAATATGCCTTTATATGATCTGCAAACCGAACCTGGAAATCAAACAATAAACTATTATCCTGTTTATCAAGGATTTTTGGGACCAGCTTATATTAATGGTGTTCAGGTACAATTTCAGACTCAAAGGGAAAGTTTTTTCAATATATTTCCAAATATTGTGCAAAGCTCATTTGTTTTAGGAACAGGAAATGGTAGTTCTGGTCCTTATACTTTGACATTTCCAATTTCACCTACTAATGCAATACCTCCAAATCCACCTATTAGTTCAATTGTTAGGGGACATGTAGATATTTCTGGTATTATTGCATCTGGTAATAATATTGATCCAATTATAGGAACCAATTTAGATTTAAATGTACCATCTACAAGTATTTATCCAGCAGTATATTTCACGTCTACCGACTCAACAGGTGCAAATATTGTTATACAAGATAGTGGACAGTTTCTAACTGGAAACGTCAATTATGGACTTTTAATGAGTCCAGGAACTGCACCGTTTGGATATTCAGCATTGCCAAATGGAGGATCATTACCAAATCCATATGCAACCAATCAAAACACAATCAACTATTTTACTGGTGTTGCTACAAACGTCTATTTTCCTTCTGCTATACCTTCTGGGGTTAACATAAATGGACAATGTTTGTTTTTTCAACCAGGATTACCAAGAGCAATATTGTTTTACAACAATGTTTTGACTCTAAGAACTGTACCTGACCGTCAATATCTTGTAGAACTTGATGCTTATCTAACTCCTGCTGCTTTCTTAAGTACCTCATCTGGAATCCAATTTGGATACATGTCTGAATATATTGCAAGAGGAGCGGCTCGTAAGATTCTTTCTGATACTGGAGATGTTGAGCAATTTATGTTCTATGAGCCTTTGTTTAGAGAGCAAGAGAATCTTGTTTGGAAGCGTTCACAAAGACAATGGACATCTACAAGAACACAGACGATTTATTCACAAGGGATGAATCAAGGACAAGCAGGATTTAATAATTTAGGCGCAACTTCTTTATAGGATTAACATGACCAATTTCACTTATAATCGAGACATACCAAATCCTCCGAATAATCCATCTCAAGATGTTCCTAGCATGAAGATCAACACTAATTCTATTGATGATCTTATTGCGGTTGATCACTATAGTTTTAATGTTACAAATGGTGGACTACATAAACAAGTTCAAATGCCATCAATTATTGGGGTACCTCCAGGATTAATTTCAAATACAACAAATCTTTATGCTAATGCTGCCAATGGAGCATCTCAATTATTCTATACAAATGGAACTTCAGGTAATGGATATCAATTAACTAGATCAGATAATGCAAATTTTGGAACTTTTGGAACTTATACTTCCTATGGACCTCCCCCAGCAGGATTTACTCAAGATGGAGGATGGACTTTTTTACCAGGTGGATTATTATTTCAATATGGATTTTTTGGAAAAGTTGGAGATTTGGGGGGATCTGGAACAATTAAATTCCCAGTTGCATTCTCTCCTGGACCTACAAATGGTGTATTTTCAATTAGTATGATTTTATATCGAAATAGTGCATCAGCAAATAGCGTGTTAGTTTTAGATACAACAGGTTCTCCAACTATTAGTGATTTTAAATTTATTGTTTCAAATAGTACTTCAAGTGATGGAATTTACTGGACTGCAATAGGAAAATAATGGGCGAAAAAATAGTTGTTGGTCCAATTAATAAAGGTTTAAAGAACGATCGGACAGCTTTTGTGATCGACAACGATTCTTTTCCAACATTAATTAATGCTTATCAATGGAGAGGACGTGTTAAAAGAAAACGAGGCACCTCTTTTTTAGGAAGATTACAAAGGTATTATGCATCATCAGACACTACTTATAATGATGGTAGTGCAACGCTCACTTTAAATGGAAGTGGTATTGGAAACTTAATTTCTGGATTCACTTTAGAAATTGATGCTAATATAGTACCAGGAACTGTCACAATTACAGATACAATGACTCTTGTTGTATATACTGACGCAGCAATGGATGGTACATTATCTCCAAGTGGTACAATCAATTATGCAACAGGTCAAATAACAATTCTATCATCTGCAAATGATACGATGAGTGCTGTATTTGTATATTATCCAAACCTTCCTGTAATGGGTTTAGAAGATCTAGCTTTAAATTCTAATCAATTTCCAGGTACTTTAGCTTTTGATACAACATTTTCTTATAATATTAGCCCGATTTACCCATATCCAATAAACGACGTAACATTCTATAAGAATCCTCAGTCAGGAACATATCCAGGATATGTTCAAAAAACAATTTGGAAAAGATTTCATTGGAATGGAGCTAACTATCAACAGTTTTGGACAGTAAATTATCAAGGCGCTTTATGGGTTACCAATGGTGTAAATGTACCTTTTTCAATTACAAATGTTGGAATGCAATATAAATTAATAACTAATGTGGTTATTGATGCAGTTGGACCACCTGCCTTAGTTACAATAACAATTGCAAACCATGGTTTAGTAATAGGTGACTTTGTATTTATCAATGAAGTCCAAGGAATAACAGGAATTAATTTTCAAACAGGTTATGTCGTAGCAGTTTTTGGAATAAATTCATTTCAAGTAGAATTTCCGAATGCAACTTTAGGTGGTGCTTACACAACTGGTGGAATAGTTCAATATCTAACAAATAATGCAGATCACACGCTAGACTGTATAAAATGGTATGATGGAGATCCAACTGATGGAAATCCAACAAGTCCAACTTTTGTTCCTGGAAAAGGTTGGGTAAATTTTGCGCCACCATTGTCTAGAGAGATTTTTTCTGTAGCAAATCTCCCAGAGGCACAATATTATTTGGCAGGCGCTAAAATGATTGTTCCTTTTAAGGATAGATTGCTTTTCTTAGGACCAGTTGTACAGACTTCAGCGCCAGGTAGTCAAATTTATCTTCCAGATACGATTGTTTTTAGCCAAAATGGAACAACGTACTATACAGCATCCTTTACTGGAGATCCTTCTTTAGCTACAACAGTATTTACTCCTATCCTTGTTCCGACAAATGAAACAGCAACACCAACAGCTTTTTGGGAGGATCAAACAGGATTTGGTGGATTTTTAACTGCTGGTATATCTCAAGCTATGGTGACCTCATCTTCTAATGAAGATGTTATAATCATTGGTTTTGACCCATATATTCAAGCCAGATTGATTTATACGGGCAATGACATACTTCCCTTTAACCTATTTGTCATCAATTCTGAACTTGGATCATCAAGCACGTTCTCGACGGTTAATATGGATCAGGGTGTGATTACTAGAGGCGCTCGAGGATTTATCATTACAACTCAAACAAACGCACAAAGAATCGATTTAGAAATACCAGATGAAGTATTCGAAATCAATCTTACCAATAATGGTACAGAAAGAATGTGTGCCCAAAGGGATTTCATCAACGAATGGATTTATTTCACCTATCCTGTAAATGATATTAATACGGTATTTCCAAATCAAACCCTACAATATAACTATAGAGATAGTTCTTGGGCCATATTCTTTGAAACATATACTACATATGGATCATTTAGAGAACAAACTGGATTTACATGGGCCACATCCGGAGCTTTCTTTTCTTCATGGAACGTTTGGAATCAACCTTGGAAAGCTGGGTCATCTACTTTACTTCAACAAAAAGTGATTGCAGGTAATCAACAAGGATTTATTGTCTTTCGAGATGAAGGAACAAATGAATCTCAATCATTACAAGTAAGTAATATATCTGGAAGTACGGTAACATCAGCAAATCATAATTTAAACGAAGATGATTTTATTGTGATAAATGGAGCCTTAGGAACTATCGGTCCATTTATAAATGGAAGAATATTTCAGGTGTCCCCAACCATAAATGTAAATTCTTTTGTTTTAGATCCAAATTTAGATGGCACTGGAACTTATCTTGGTGGCGCTACAATTACAAGGCTTTATCGTCCATATATTCAAACAAAACAGTTTCCAGTTGCTTGGGGAATGGGAAGAAAGGTAAGAATTGGAGTTCAACAATATCTATTCACAACAACTCCAGCTGGTCAAATTCAACTTCTTATTTTCTTAAGCCAAGATGATAATAATCCATATAATATTGGTCCTATAGTTCCTAGCATTAGTCCTCTAAATAGTGCACTTATTTATAGTACTAACATGTACACATGTCCTGAAGGAACTAATTTAGGTTTAACTCCAGCAAATATTAATTTGCAGATACCCACATCCATATCTCAATCACAAACATGGCATAGAATGAATACATCATTGATTGGAGATACTGTGCAAATAGGGTTTACACTTTCAGATGATCAAATGAAAGAGTTATCTGTTTCTGGAAATCCAATAGCAATAACTGGAGCATCTCAAACAAATCCTGCAGTTTTGAACTCAACAGCACAATTTTCTGCTGGACAATTCATTAAAATAACTGGTGTAAGAGGAATGACAGAGTTAAATAATAATATTTATTATGTAATTTCTTCTTCACCAACCCAGGTAACTATACAGGTAGATGCAACAACATTTACTCCTTATATTTCAGGTGGAATTTCCACTCCAGTTGCATTTAACAATCAATTTGCAGAAATTGAGCTTCATGGTTTCATTTTGGATGTCTCGCCATCACAACTTCTTGTATAGGTAATCATGTCGAGCAATATTGTAAATCAAGTAGCATATCTAAGAACTTCAAGAGAGTTTCCAGATGAGATATATCAATTATCAATTGAAGTTAACAGAGCATATATTGATATTGCAAATGCCGTTAATCAAAGAACTATTTCGATTTTTTCGGTGAACCGTCCATCAGTAACAGGAGAGAGTTGGTATTTATTTCAAAATCAAAGACAGCAAACTTTTCGTCAAGTTTATACATTTACAACAACAACAGCTATAAATCATGGGATAAATGTTGTAGATCCAAACCAATTTACTTCTTGTTATGGTAGTTATACAAACGGAACAAATTCATTTGGTTTGATTTTTGGGACTACTGTTGCAATTGCTGGTCAGATTTCCTTTTATATAACATCTACTCAAATTGTTTTTGTTTTAGGTGCAGGTGCTCCAGCTTTAACAAAAGGAAAAATAGTTCTTCATTGGTTATCACAGGTTTAATTTAATTCTTGACAGTGATAATCTAAAATAAACTTGAGGTTTTCTATGTCTTCTTCTCTATATGGTGGTAGGGGTCCCAGTGCTTCTGAATTACAAGGTTCATCTACTGGATTAAGTCCAATGAAAAACAAAACACCTTCTGGTTATAGTTTAGGAAGAATGCAACAGTTTACTCCTGAGCAAATGCAATTATTTCAACAAATGTTTTCGCAAGTTTCTCCTGATAGTTATTTATCTAAATTAGCAGGTGGTGATCAAGAAACTTTTAATCAAATGGAAGAACCATCTTTAAGACAATTTTCTGAATTACAGGGTAATATTGCTTCTCGTTTTAGTGGACCTGGTGGTGGAGGTAATCAACTTGCTTTAGGAGGTAGAAGAAGTAGCGGATTTCAAAACACTATGAGTGCAGCATCTTCTGACTTTGCTTCCCAATTACAATCACAAAGACAAAACTTACAAAGACAAGCTTTACAAGATCTAATGGGCCTAAGTAGTAATTTATTAGGCCAAAGACCATTCGACAATTTTCTTGTTAAAAAGGATAGGAAACCTTCATTCCTACAAAGCTTATTTGGAGGAGCAGCTCCTATTGCTGGTGCTGTTGGTGGTGGAATGCTTGGTGGTCCTATGGGATCAGTTGCAGGATATCAAGCAGGACAATCTTTTGGTCAAGCATTTCAATAAGGATTTATCATGGTACAAATAATCGACGAGAACAAAAAACCATCCTTTATGCAAAGACTTGGAAAAGGTTTAGCCGGAGCTGGAGAATCAGCTGGTAGATCCTATGCAGAAAGACTTATGCAACAAGAGCAACTTGGTAAGCAACAACAACAATTATCCCAAGAAAATGCTGCAGCTTTAAAAATGGGAATAGATCTTTCGGGTATTAATGATCCAAAGATGCGTCAATTAGCTGTTCAAATGCATATGCAAGGTGGAAATCAAAGAGATATTGAGAAGTTAAGACAAGAAGGAAAGCGAGGCCTTTTACAGGAAAAACAAGGATTTCTTAATCAAATTTTAGGACAAGGATCCCAACAACAACCTCAAGAAATGGGAACAGAATCCCAATTTCCTCAAGGATTTAACCCAGCACAAGTTTCAGATGCAGATATTGCAAGAGCTTCAGCAATCGATCCAGTTCTTGGTAGAGAATTAAGAGCTGCTAAAGATACGGCTTTAAGAGAAAGACGTTTTGAACGTGAGTTTGAAGAAAAACAAAAATTAAGATCTCCTGAACATCAAAGAGAACAAAGAGTAACGGCAGCTCAAGCTGCTTCAGATGTAAAATATAATCAAGAACTTCAATCTGCTCATAAGCAACATGAAATAAAAACACAAACTCTTGATCGTTTAGAACAATTAAATAAAAAAGGTGTCACTGGTAAACCTTATGAAAAATTGTTAGAAAAAGCAGGTTTGGTTAATTTGACATCAGAAGGTCGAAGAGAATTTGCTGCAGATGTTAAAAACCTCATTACAGACATCAGATCAATACTTGGTGGACAGTTTTCAACCTTTGAATTTCAAACTATTTTGAACGCGTATCCAAGTGCGGATTTTAGTAAAACAGCTAATGATGCAATCATAAAAAATCTTAAAGATTTCCAAGATATTCGGAACCAAGAATTCAAAATTGCAAAGGATATTAAAAAAGAAAATAAAGGTAAGATTCCTGAAGATTTTCAATCAATGGTAAATGAACGTTTAGAACAATATGCTCAAAGTAGATTACCAGAGATTAAGGCTAATGCTCAAAAAATAATGAATGAAGAATATGGAATCCCTGAAGGAAATGTTTTAATGTTTGATCCACAAGGTGAACCTTTGAATGTTTCACCTCAAGAAGTTGAAAGATACCAATCTTTAGGAGCTACTTTACCATGATGCCGGAAGAAGACCCTTTTGCATCTGTAAGAATTAGACAAAATAAGATCGAACCAATTCAACAAGAGTCGATTCAAGAAGTACCCATTGAACAATCTAAAGAATCTTCTGAAGATCCTTTTGCATCTGCTAGAATAAAAAAGGCAGAAGGTTTTCCTTTTCTTTATGAAACTGGAAGACATGCAACAAGAGTTGCTTCTAGGATAGCTGAAACTATTGGTGGAATCCCTGGTGATATATCAAATCTCATTCAAAGTGGTGTATTTTCTGGTTTAGAAAGTATTGTTGGTCATAAACTTTCTGATGAAGGAAGAGAAGAATCAAAAAAATATAGAGCCCCAACAACTAAAGAACTTAAAGAATTGTCTGAAAGTATTTCTGGTGGTTTTACTTCCCCTGAATCAGATATTGAAAAAACAGTTGATGAATATGTTGAGACTGCATCTTCATTACTTGGCCCAATGAAATTCAGAAAGGCATTAGGTGTTGCTTTGGGTTCTCAATTATCTAAAGAAGGTGTCAAAACCTTAGGTTTAGGAGAAACATCCCAAGAATCTGCAAAACTTGGTACTATGTTAATGTTAACTACTTTGAATCCAGGTGGCGCTATGAGATATGCTTCTAGTCAATATCAAAAAGCAAATGAATTAGCTAAAGGCGCTTCAATAAATGCTAGAAATCTAGAGAGTAATCTTTCTAATCTTCTAACTGATCTTAAAAAAGGTGTCTCTACCACTTCTAAAACTTCTGTAATTAAACCAGCAGAAGAGTTAATTGGGAAAATTAATAATGGGAAAATTCCTGTTTTAGAACTTACAGCAGCTAAGAGAGATCTTAATACTATCATGAAAGATCCATCAGTACTTATGCGAGAAAAAAAAATGCTAAAGGTTGTGGGAAAAGAAATTGATAATGCAATTAAGCCTTATGAAATAACCAATCCAGCATTTTCAAAAGCTTACAGGCCGGCTAATGAAATTTATGGTGCTGTTTCACAGGGAACAAAAGCGTATGATTTCATAAAAAGAAGTTTAGGAGCTAAGTCGATTTTAGGATCCATTGTTGCAGAAACAGCTTTAGGACATCCTGAATATGTTATACCTACTTTAACTGGCATGGCTTCAATTGGTGCTGCTGCTAAAACAGGAGATTTCTTAGTTAGATTAGGAAAAAGTAAAGAATTACAAAAATATTATTTAAAATCTATTTCAGCAGCTTTAAAAGAAGATTTGCCAGCCTTAAGACTTTATGCAGATAAATTCGAAGAAGAATTTAATCGAGATAATCTTTCGGATCAGAATTCTCGATCCAATAAGACAAAATAAGTGCTAATGGTATTCCTATTATTATGTGAATCATTTTTTATCCTATATGTGTTTCCAGGTAATTTTTCTTACAATATAACTCATCGTACTTGATCTTAATCCAAAAATTTTGCAAAGCTCAGAATTTGATTTTCCATTCGAAGACAATTCTCTAATTTTTAAAACATCTTCATTTTTTAATTTAGCATGTCTATTTTTTTCGCCTAGGCCTTTCTTTTCTCTTTTACGTTCCCTCATTTCATTTATATTATCTTGTGCAGTTCCTAAATGGAGATGGTCAGGATTGACACATAAGGGAACATCGCAGTAATGCAAAACTTGAAGATTATTATGAATTTCACCTTTCCATAATCTATATGATAATCTATGAGCTAGAATTTTTCGTTTTTTCCCATCTAATTTTGAAGAAGTTAAACCATACATTTTCTTTGGTTCACACTTATATCCTTGCCAAATCCAGCAACCTTTTTCGTCTTTTTTCACAGTATTTAACATTCTATTTTTAGTATAATCCAGATATTGATGGAAAGACATAGTGTTATCCATAATTAATCAATCCAGGTATCTGGATGCCCCTCAAATTTACTTTCTCTAGATAAAAAAAATAACACAAAACAAAATATAAAAAAACTTGTTGGGATATACATTCTATTTCTCCTCATGTTTAGCCAATTCAACTGGCATAATATTCTTCATTATTAAAATAGTTTTTATCATTACTATATCCTTTTCAATCGCATTAAATCTTTGATCGAGATCATTGAATTTACTATTCATCCAAATAGTGGATGTTGCAAATGCTCCTAAGATGATCACAGTATCAACGTGTTTTTTAAACCAATCCATTATTTATTTTCTTTTTTTGAATCTATTTGAATAAATGGTATATTTTCACCTGTTACATGTGGTAAATGACCATCCCATTTTTGTACTGATTGCCATTGAATCAACTCAACAGTTATCGATTGTGATAGAACTAAATTTGCTTTTGCTTCTGATTCAGCTTGAAGAATAGCACACTTAGCTTGTCCTTCAGCTTTTGCAATTTGTTTCTTAGCTTCTGCTTCTGCTTCCCTAAGCTCATTTTCACGCTGTTGGGCTCTTTGATTTGCTTCAATTTTGGAATTTAAAGCAGTGATAACATTTGAAGGAAAATGAAATCTTCCAATTAAATATATGCGAGTTAACTCAATTCCAATTGGAGACAAATCATTCCTAACATGACACTCAACATCTTCGAAAAATGATTCTTTTCCGCTATAAAGATCTTCAATCTTTGTCTTTGATGCAGATTTATTAATAGCATCCCGAATATAATTCCTGATAAAAACATTAGTTATTTCATCCATTCCTCTTCGATATCTTTGAAATATTTTAGGAATAGACTCAGGTCTTAAATGATATGTTATCCCTACATCTGCAGAAACTGCCATGCCTTCAGAAGTTTGGAAATTAAATCCTTCCTTATCTCCCTCCCATGTATCATTCTGTTCAAAGATAGGGAATTCATACACATTTTTCCAAGGAGCAATCCAATGCATACCCACATGAAGTTCTTTAGATTCAACACCTTTTGAATCACCTAGCATATCAATTACAACCCCAACATATCCAGGAGAAATCATTTTGAAACAGGTAATCCATAAAACGATTATGATCCCTGAAAATATTACAAATTTAGGATAATCTTTTATGAATTTCATTATTTTTTAGTCCTTTCATCTAATGCAGCGATTCTTTCAAACATTTCTCTTTCATGATCATGTATTCTTTTCAAACGCAAATCCATTCTCATCTCAGCATCTTTAAGTTCTGAACGAGTAGGTGTTCTTACCCACATGTAAAGCATGAAAAAAATAAACATGTTTTCGAATAAGAAATATAGCATGTCTCCAAATACACTTGATGATTCCATTATGTTTTATTCCTTTAATCTTTACAAAGATGCTGCCATCTTTTTTTTAGTTTTAATTTTGAAATTGTTGTTTGTGAAACATTAAAAATTTTTGCAATATAGGATTGAGTATGATTTTGTTTTAATAATTCTCTTATCTCATATACATTTTTTTCTGTTAAAAATGCATGTCTATTTTTTTCACCATTTTGGTCTATTTTATGAAAATAACCTCTATTTTTTTTGTCTCTATCTTTAGAATTTTCTTTATGAGTACCTAAAAATAAATGATTTAAATTAATACATGAAGGATTATCACATTTATGACAAATGATCATTCCTTTAGGAATTTCTCCATTAATTAAATACCACATTAAACGATGAGTTTTCCAAGTTTTTCTATTGCTTTTTATAGGAGTAAATATGGTATGTCCGTAACCATTTTTATCTTTACCTCCTAGCCATTCGATACAACCAAATTCATTAATTTTTGATTTTTGAATTAAATAAAAAAATTTTTGTTGCTCATAATGAGATTTCATTATTTTCAATCATATGTTTTTTTACGATTTCTTTAAGATCGCACATGAGTAATCTTTGAATTTCAGTATGTGGAATACGATAAGTTTTTTTGTTCTCACCAAATCTAAAAGCGCTTATACGAGCATCTTTAATTGCTCTACGGATAGTATTTGGATGAACCCGTAACTTTTCAGCAAATTCATTAATGGTATAGAAATCTTTTATATTTTCATTCATATGCATATATTACTATTTATGGTTAATAAAAGTAAATAAAATACATGTCTGGTTAAAATAAAAAATATTTATTGACATTACTGTAAAATAGATTTAATTTTAAATTTAACAGATATCCTATATTGCATTAAAACTTAAGGAGTTAATTATCATGGCTTTAGTATATGGCATCGGTGGTCTCGTGTCTACACCTCCAGGACCAATTAGTGGATTTGGACCTCCTTCGTCTTCATTTTTGGGACAACTTGGGCAACAATATTTTGATAAAAGTGTCTCACCACCAGCAGAATATACATTTAACGGTTTAACCTGGGTGTCTGGTGGTAATGCTTACGCTACTACTTCAACACCTGGTATTGTACAGTTATCTACTTCAATTGCGGGTGATGCAGCTTCTTTAACACTTGTTCCAACAGTAAAAGAAATTAAAGACTATGTAGATGCAATAGCAATCGCTGGCGCTCCAATTGCACAAACAGGTGTGACTGGTATTACAAATCTTTCAACTGATGCACAAGCAGTTGCTGGAACAGCTACAGTTCCAGGTGTTACAGCGTTAGCTATTCAACCATCTAACCTTGCAGCAGTTTTTGCAGCTCCTCCAGCAACAGGTGGTACAACTCCAGCAGCAGGTGCATTCACAACATTGTCTGCAAGTAGTACTTTGGTTGTTACAGGTTTAACTACTTTAAACGGTTCAGCAACTGTTGTAACGGGAGCTACAGCTTTAAATCTAGGAGCTGATGCTTCAACCGGTGCAATTAATATCGGAACCGGGGCTGGAGCCCGCGTGATTACTCTAGGTAATATTACAGGGGCTACTGCTGTTGCTGTAAACACTGGTACAGGTAGTTTTACAGTTACAAGTACAGGTGCTGGTGACATTGTTCTAAATTCAGCAGACACAGTATTAATAGATTCAGCAGGTGTTCTAGAACTTAACTCATCTGCAGGTGTGATATCAATCGGTAATGACGCGGTTGCACAAAATATTAATGTCGGAACAGGGGCAGCAGCCCGAGTAATTACTGTAGGTAATTCATCTGGAGCTACACAAGTAGTTTTAAATGGTGGAACAGCTGGTGTTTCAATTGCAGCTAATGCGATTGCTCAGCCTGTTGTTATTGGTAACCAAACTGGAGCGACTCAAGTTACGATAGATTCTGGAACTGGCGCAATTAATATCGGTACTGCAATTGCCAAAACAATTACGATTGGAAATGTTACGGGTGCTACTGCTGTTAATATCAATACTGGAACTGGTGGTTCAGCTTATACAACTACTAATGGAGCGTTTACATTAGCCACAGGTACAGGAACTATTAACTTCTCAGCTGATGCTGCGGCAACAACAGTTAATTTAGTTACTGGAGCTGCTGTCAAAGTTTTGACAATCGGTTCTACAAATACAACTTCATCTACAGCAATTAGATCAGGTTCTGGTGCTTTAAGCATTACTTCAACAGGTGGAGCGCTTACTGTAAACTCAGGCGTTGGAGCAATGGGTTTCAGTACAGATGCATCAGCAACGGTTGTGTCATTTGCAACAGGTGCAGCTGTTAAAACTGTAACTGTTGGTTCTACTAATACAACTTCTGCAACAACAATACAGGGTGGTTCTGGTGGTGTAACAATTACTGGTACTAATGGTATTATCACAGCAAATTCTGGAACAGGTACAATCAGTATCTCAACAGATGCAGCAAACACAACTGTGAACGTTGCTACTGGAGCTGGTGTGAAGGCACTTACTTTAGGTTCATCTAACACAACATCAAGTACAGCAATACAATCTGGAAGTGGTGTTATCACGTTAACATCCGTTGGTGGTGCAATTACAGTTAACAGTGGTACAGGAACACAAAGTTATTCTTCAGATGCCTCTGCAACTACAATTAACATTGGTACTGGAGCTGCTGTTAAAACTGTAACACTTGGATCAACCAATACAACTTCTGCAACAACCGTTCAGTCAGGTTCCGGAGCATTAAATGTAACATCTACCGGTGGTGCTCTCACTATTAATAGTGGTACAGGTGCTTTAGGAATATCAACTGACGCATCTGCCACTACAGTTTCCATAGCAACAGGTGCAGCTGTAAAAACTGTAAATATAGCAACTGGAGCTGCCGCAAATGTGGTTACAATCGGAACCACAAACACAACAAGTGCTCTTACACTTCAATCTGGTTCAGGTAACGTTTCTGTTGCAGGTGGTCATTTAAAACTAACTACAGCTGCAAAACAAATCCAAATGGTTGGAGGTGCTGCTACTGATTATATTGGATCTAGCGTATTAACGGCCGGAACTGTTACGATACTAAACACTAACATTAGCGCTACTGATAGAATTTTCTTAAGTAGAACCGCGGTAAATGCTTCAACAACTTTGGGTGAACTTTTATATACAATTAGTGCAGGTGCTTCATTTACAGTAACTTCTGTAATTTTAGGCACGCCTTCTTCAACTCAAACTGGAGATGTAAGTAGCTTTGTTTATTTTATTGTGAAGCAAAACTAATTAATTTTTTACATGAGCTAGGGCGACGGTCCGAAAAGCTGCTTCTGACAGCCTGCTCAATGTATTCAATCAGGATAAAACTACAGAGGTTTTATGAAATGTGCAACATGCAATATTGAATTTTATGTGAAAAAATCTCACATAAATAGAAGAAAATTTTGTAGTAAAATATGTATGAATAAAAAAGTTCATACTTGGTGTACAAAAAATAGAATTATAATAAAAAAATTAGACTCTAAACAAAAACTGGAAGAACTTAAAAAATCTTTTGAAAAAAATGTCATTAAAAATGATGGATGTTGGGATTGGAAGGGAGCGAAAGATAAAGATGGATATGCAAGGATGTCATGTAGTCCTTTGTTAGGCGCAGAAAGAGCACATATGGCCTCATATCTAATCCATATAGGAAAAATACCGAAAGGTAAGTTAATATGTCATCATTGTGATGTGAAAGTATGTACAAACCCTAAATGTCTTTTTGTTGCATATCCCAGATACAATTCTGCCGATATGGTAATAAAAAATAGGCAGGCAAAAGGTTCTAAGAATGGGACATCAAAATTATCTGAAAATCAAGTGAAAGAAATAAAAAAGATGTTACATTTAGGAAACACAGGTCCAGAAATAGCGAAAAAATACTCAGTTCATTACACGACTATTTATCGCATTAGAGATGAAAAAAACTGGTCCCACGTAACCCTTGATCCAGAACCAGAAAGTTAAAATTAAATTAGGAAAATCATGGCTTATACAAATAGAATCTCTTGGGAAGTATTGAGAAGTATCGATTCAGCTACTTTTACAGGTTCTTATCAAGCTTTAGGAACACCTTTACAATTTCCAAGCTATATTTTGAAGTTAGTCAACAACTCTAGCGTTTTGGTTACAATTTCAATAGACGGAACAAATGATATAGATATAGCACCAGCTGGTTCTTTTTGGTTATATGATGAAGGAAAAGTTGGAATGTCATCTGCATTTCCTGCGGTTCCTGCTGGTACACAAATTTATGTGAAGGGAAGTGCTTCAACTGGTTCTGTGTATCTAGTATCACAATATGTAGTAGTAGGTTAATTATGTCGCAAGCAGGAGATATATCAGCAGTAATTGGCCCAGTTCCTCCAAATGTACCAACACAATTTACTACAGATTCTGGAGTTGCAGTACCAGCAGCAAATAACTTAAATGTTTTTGGTGGTATCGGATCTACAACATCTGGTTCTGGAAGCACAATCACTATCAACGTTACAACTACTGGTTTCGATTGGTCAGAAGAAACTTTAAGTTTTACAGCAGTTTCTGGTCATGGATACTTTTGTAATAATGCTTTAACTGTGTCTTTGCCTTCAAACATAGGATTGGCCATAGGTTCGACAGTCATTATTTATGTCGACACAGCTGGTGCGGTTATCATTCAAGCTAATGGGTCAGATAGGATACAAGTTAGCTCAAATATTTCTGCAGCAGGTGGAACAGCGACTAGTACCGATCAGGGAAATATACTTGAACTTGTTTTTAAACCAAGTGACAGCACTTGGCATACAATTTCTAGTCTTGGAACTTGGTCCGTGGTATAGAGTAAAATGAAAATGATTAAAAGGTTAAAATAGGCAAAAAAGATGGCTGCAAGCAATGACCTCAACATAGAAACGGCAGGTTACGTAGTTTTTGACGGAGTTTCACAATTTACAGGAAGAACATTTCAAGCAGGAACTGGTATTACTTTAACTAATGCTTCGGGTGTTTCTGGAAATACTACAATAACAGCTAATGGTGCTAATGATCTACATACTGCTTTATATATAGTTTCATCTGCAGGAACTACCGGTACAGGTGCTAACTTTACCACAATATCAGCAGCAATAGCCGCAGCTCAAGGTTCTGGTATCAATTCCACTATATTTATTATGCCTGGTAATAGTGGAACATATACTGAAAACTTTACTCTTCCTGCCAATATAAATCTTGTAGGGCATAATGGAGACCAAACAACGCCAAATGTTACAATCATTGGTACTATTACATGTACAAGTGCTGGTTCTAGAGCAATTTCAAACTTGAGACTTCAAACTAATTCCGCTGCATTATTAGCGGTAACTGGAAATGCTGCAACTGTTGTAAATTTAAACAATTGTTATTTAAATTGCACAAATAATACTGGAATAACCTTCTCAAGTTCTTCAGGAAGTTCTCAAATCAATTTATTACAATGTGCAGGAAATTTAGGAACTACTGGAATTGGTCTATTTACTCATACTAGTTCTGGTACAATGTTTAATTACAATTCTAGATATTTAAATTCTGGCGCATCAACAACAGCATCTACATGTTCTGCAGGTGGTTTATCATTTAATAATAGTGAAATGAACTCTCCAGTCACAATGTCTAGTACATCAGCATCTACATGGCAATACTCAAATTTTGTAACTTCTCCTCAAAACGTAACTTCTGTGACATTAAATGGTGCTTCACATTCTTGCAAATGGTGTAGGTTCGAATCAGGATCAGCTTCAGCCATATCTATTGGTTCTTCTGTCACTGAAATAGAATTATGTACAATTTCATCAAGTAATACCAATGCAATTACTGGAGCTGGTACATTGAGTTATGCTGATTTAATTTTCCTTGGTACTTCGTCAACGATGAATGTTACGACACAAGTTGGATTAGTTTCTCAAGCCGGTATTGTTAGAAATTCTAAACAACCTTCATTTTTGGCTACAGCTAACGCTCAAGCTGCCGTGACAGGGGATTCAACAAACTATACTATTCTTTATGCAAATGAGATTTTTGATCAAAATTCAAACTTTTCTTCTCCAACATTCACCGCTCCTTTTACTGGAAGATATCAATTCAATGTAACCACAGCGCTTACTGGTTTAGGAGTTGCTAACGTTTCAGGAAATGTTTTCTTAGTGGCTACAAGTAGAACTGTAATTTTAAACTCTTTTAATTGGGGAAATGTAATGAATTCATCAAATGTTGCTAGAGTTTGTGGTTCAGTTTTATTAGATATGACAGCTGGTGATACATGCATAGTAACTGTGACATTAAATGGTGGTGCTAAAGTGGTAGGAATTGGTGGTACAGATACAACATTTTCAGGATTTTTAGTAGGTTAATCCTGAAAATTAATTAGATTGCATGGACAGTTTTCGCAATGCTTAAGTTCATTTACCTCGAAAAGGTGTCCATTTATCTCTAATACAATCCCAAATTCATTATGATGGAATATGTGAGCATCATGTATTCCATCTTCTAAATTAGAAGAAAAAAGAGATGTTGGGATCAAAAGAAAGGCTAAAAGATACTTCATTTGGTTCCTTTTCAAGTTTTACAGATAAATTTTTCGATTATTTTAAGACGTTCTTCTACTTCAAAAAGAAGTTTTCTATCATTTCCTCGATCAGCAAATAATTTTTTACGCACTTTATCATTAGAAAGCTTGACTTCTTCTACATATTTTCTTAATTGGATGAGTTCTTCTTCTTCATCCGTTCTAAACATATCCAATTGCAGTTGCATCATTATTTTCCCATTTTGGCATTCATGTATAACTCAATCTTAGTTTTTCCATCATTATTTTTTTTTACAGATGATAATAAAATAGGGGAAGGTTGTCTAGTTGGTGGTATTTCTGAAATGAATTCGTTAAATGTTAGCAGTTCCTTTCTTCTTTTTATAGGATTTTCTATTATGTCAATTTCTGGTACTGTTCCTACAGATCTAGGAAAACAACAAGAAAACAAATCAAGTAGTCCCATAATCACTCCTTTTCATAAATAAATTTTAAAAGCTTGACAGTCCTTGCATTCACAACGCTTTTCTTCCTCTTCATAGATACGGATATAGCCATACCACGCAAACTCAAAACAACCGGCTTTTTCTTTTACCAATTGCTGAAAAGACTTTCTTTTGCATGAGCATTCTAATGTATGCTCGCCACACAAATCGCATTCGTGGTTCATATTATTCCTTTGTATGCAGTATAATCATGATGGCCACCAGTATAATGAAAGTCCAGTCATGGTGGATAAGATGATACTAATTAAAATAGCCACAGTTGTTCTGGAAGTTGTTTTCACTAGAGTAAGCTTACCCATTTGGAAACCAATCTCTATGACTTGAAAGATAAATAATGTAAAAAACCAAACAAAACTAAAACTTAGCATAATTTCTCCGAATTTTTTCCAAGTAATATTTCAGAACATTTGACCCATTCCATATTATTCCTGCGTAGGTTGTGACAATAGCATCCAATGCGTTGCATTAAAACAAATTGGATCGTTTAATCTAGATGCGCCAATCATATAAAACTCAAATTCTTTAAAGAAATTTGAGTAAGTTGATATGTAATAATTAAAAGGTCTTGTTTCATTCCAAACTACGCAAACGCAATCTTTTTCAGGGAGTCTATTTTTAACATTTACCCATTCCATTATTTCACACTCCAATATTCAACAGGATTTTCACTCTTTTGATTTTTCGTATGCATAGTAATATTTCACAGCAATAGAAGTTTCATTTTGGATCTTTTCTAATGACCAATCATTCTTTACAGCTAAATGCACAAAAACCCTAATAAGAGCATCGGGAGAATATTCAATCAATTCATTTGAATAAAGAGTTTTATATATAGCAACCGTTGCTTCGGCTGTTTTTAAAATGCGATCTTTTATCACTTCACACTCCAAAACTCAACTGACTTTCCTCGATACTTCTCAAGATCGACATTACTTAATTCAGGGATTTTTTTATAGTCAATGCTTCCCTGTCTCACTGTTTTGGACAACTTTATACCGTTCCCCATCGCGTTTGATTGTCCACTTAATGACACTAGTTGGTTTTTCCAAAATTCCTCTTCTTCTTCGAATCTCTTTCTTCTGTCCCTTGATAATATATACTGATTGCTTGCATGTATCCATGACTCATCACTTATTTGTTTATGATCATTTTCTGAAAAGGGAGCTACAAGATTTTGAACACATTCATAAAACTCATATTCTTTTTCAATCATTTTATCGATGAATTTCTGGTCTCTATATACTTTAAAACAATAAGTAGATTCTGTTTGATAGCTTAAATAGAACATCTCATCGAGTCCCATAACTTCCATTTGATGCTGAAGTTGTGGAACATATTTTGGAGGCACTTTCTTATTAGAAGCGATTTCATGATCTATTCGCCCTGGACACTTTACTTCAACTGCAACTTTTAAATCACTAGAAATGCCATCTAAGCTAGCTGCCATCCATTCGTGTTTTGGATGTATGTACACAGCTGGTTTTACAATTACACCTTCTTCCATAGCGAATGCAGCAATGGCTAAAGGTTCATTTTCAGTCCCTCTTCTCATCGCAGCATTTACTATCGTTTCAGATAACCCTAGTTTTTCTTGCCATAATGCATAAGGACTCTTAAATCCAATTCCAAGTATTGATGCACTGTCTGATGCTCCGATTTTAGTTTTTCTAAAATCAAGCCATTCCTGTGAACCTTGCTCTAAATCAATCTTTATTGGCTGGTGCATCCTGAACCTCATCTTTTTTCTTCATTAAGATCTTCTTGATTTTAGCAAATTGATCCTTTGGAAGATCATCTAACGATTGAACATTAATTGCTGGACCATTTAGAAACTCCATAAATAATTTCTGTGTATCTTTAGAGCACTCATTAAATATTGATTTTAACTCATCAGATTGTTCAGCAGAAACAACTTCTTTAAGTATTTCAGGAGGATTATTTAGAATCTCTTGAGGTGTTGGAAGATCAGAATCTAAAGTTACACCATCAAAATGATCGTCCTTCATGTCATCCATTTCTTCTTTTACGTATACTTTAGTACAAACATCTGGAAATAGAAAACGCTTTAACATGGATAAGCATCTAGCGAACAGCATAGTTTTAGGATGCTTGTCATAATTCTTTCCTGCTTTCTTAGCATCATCCATATCAAAAGTGATTTCGGCAGTATCACCGTTGTCTTTTCTTTTTCCAATGAGCGTACATGACTTTGTATCTAGATGCTTGATCTGAACACTATGACCAGCATTTCTAATGTACATATTCATAGCCTCGTAAGACATTCCGACCTTTCCCTGCACATAATACAGCTGACCTTGAAGAGCATCAATGGCTGGCATTCCTATGCTTTTTGCAGTCATTATAATTGCAAATATTCCATCTTCTCCCATCTTCTGAAAATGTTTTGTATTCATCAGTTTTTTTACCATCGTATGAACGTTATCTATCTCAGATAAAAAATTCATAGAGTCGTCTGTTTTGGTTATTTCATTAGACATTTTTTACTCCCTTCTTTAATCGTATTTTAACTTCATCCATAAATTTTGAAAGTTTACTATGTACAAGTAATCTCACTTTTATATTATATTCAAGCACAGGTCTTGATGAAGTTATAGAACTTACTTCATCATCTACAAATAATTCACTAATACAAAGTCTTTTAGATTCAACATCCCAAAATAATATATAACTATCAAATCTCATATCAACATCAATTGCAATAGGTTTTAAAGCACTCTCGACTTTTTTAATATCGGAACTAATTTTATCCAATTCTTTATTGAACAAATCAATTTCATGAGATAATTCAGAAATTGCATCTTCAAACTCGCTACTCATATATTCTCCTTGTAAATCCGGCTTTACATTACCGATTGGTTAATTGGTTATTTGTCTACATGTTATACGAATGATGAATTTAAGTAAATCGAAATGTTAAAATTAAGTTCTTGATAAAAAGATTGTGTGTATGTACATTGATATACTTTGATAACATATGGTGTTTACATGGATATTAAGGAATTCATCTTTTACGAGAACAGGAAGGATAAGACCTTTACACAAAAGAAAATGGCTCAACTTTTAGGAGTTTCAGCCGTTCATCTATCTCAGATAATTTGTGGAAGAGCTATTGCTTCTTCTTCTTTGGCTTATAAAATAGAACAACTAACAGAAGGTAAGGTATCCGGATGGGAGCTAATCAAAAATCATATCATAAAGAACCAGAGTTCAAAATAGAAATCATTGAGTTTTATCCTTTAATCAAGAAGAATAAAAAACAAAATTTCATTGGGACGATGCATATCTATCTAGTGGCCGAAGAGATAGATGTGAGGGGAGTGTATGTCTTCAAAAAGGAAGACAACAAATACAAATTTGTAATGCCTCATAAATATGCTAAAGATCTTGAGAATGGAAAGAATGCTTGGTTTCCCATCATTAACTTCACATCTCAAAGAAAAAATAAAGATCTTGCTAAAGCAATTTATATCAAAGGAACAGATTTTGTGAAGGAATTCTATGAAAAGCAAAAAGCAGTCTGTTGTCCAATTTAAAAAAAATAAGGAAAAAATATGAAAACTCTCTTAAATATATCTCTAAGACTAAGTCTTATTTTCCTAACCGCTTGCACTTATTCTATAACAATGGTACATACTGAAGGTACTGCAACCGATGTTGTAGATGAAACGCAAAGAGCTGATCCAGATATTAAGACCGATTTAACGGTTCCAGTATCTTTGAAGTAAATTTGAGGGGCATACAACCCCTCCATATTTTGATCTAAAATTTAGATCGAGCTATACCATAGTGGAGAACATGGTAGATTTTAGCTTTGTTTTTTTTCAAGGTTTTTGATGTCTTCTATAAATAATAAAAAAGTTTCTATTGTTCCAAATGTAGATCACCAAGAGTATATTGTCATCTCTAAGAAATTCCTGACAAACTCTCGGTTTAGTTTCCAGTCTAAGGGTCTTATTTGTTATTTATTTGCATTAGATGAGGAATTATTTGATGTAGAAATAACGATCTTCGCCCAGATTTTAGAGCCCTGGGCGCAAGATGCGGTAGATTTCTTTGTGGAAATCGGTTATATCACTAAAACTTTACAAGAATAGAAACTAAGAGGGTCTTGCAACCCTCTTAAAATTGATTGCTAATGAAATGAAACATCAACAACGTGAAATTTTTTCAAGGTCCTTCTTTCTCCAAAGAAGAAACACAACCTCACAAGGAGATCATGTTTACCCAAATTATAAACCAATATTAGTCAATGTTAACCATTAACAAACAAAAGTATACAAACAAAGTCTTTTGTAACCCTAGGCACCATTATCAACCCTTAAAAATCAAAAAAGGAAGCCATTGTTAGTCAAACTTAGTCTTTTATAACTATAGGTATCTCCATCTTAGCAGATTTCCAAAATTATAACAAGATACAATCTTTATTTGACTAATTTAGGCTTCCTATAAATATAGGAACAATCATGAGTATTATTAGAATTTCACATAACACAGAAAATCCATATGTAATGCTTAATAAAAAAGCATTAGAAAGTAAAAAATTATCTTGGGCAGCCAAAGGACTTTGGGCTTATTTAATGAGTCGTCCTGATGATTGGAATGTTTCTGTTTCTCATTTAATTACAATTTATGAGGAAAAAGGGGGGAAAGAAGATGCTATTTATGCCGTTTTAAATGAGCTAATAGAAAATGGGTATTGTTCAAGAAAAAAAATACGTGATGAAAAGGGTCAATATACTAAAACTGAATATCTTATATGTGAATATATTAATAAACCCACTCACAATGAATATGAGCCACACCGGGCTCAACCAGACCTGGATCAACCAGACCTGGCTGAACTACCCACTACTAATAAAGGATATATAATAAATAATAAAATACAACAACAAGCCTGCGGCGCTGCTGCTGTTTTTTTTGATTGCTTAAAGGAAGTTCAAATACCAGAATTGGATAAAGTTTGGCTCACCAAAAATTGTTCTGAAGATTTGGTAAAGCGAGCAATTGAATGGGCTACACATCCCACAACAAAAATTACCACTACTCTACAACAAGCGATAAAATGGTTTTGCAAACAACCTTTGGATAAATTGCCTATTATTTCCAAATCCGAAGACGAAATCATAGAAGAAAATCGAAAGATTGCAGAAAAATTAGAGCCAGAAATTATCAAAAGCAAGACAGTTTTATATAATGTCTATCGAAAAGAAGTAGAAATTTTACATTCTTCAGGAATAGGACAAGCTGAATATATTGAGTATAAAGAGAGAGATTTTATAGATATTTTGCTGATGAAATTGAAAAAATATGGAATTCAGTTGAGTTTAAAGATATCTTAATGGCATATGTTATATACCATTTAAATATCAAAGGAATATCATGAAAGAATTTCATTATTCACTTAGACTAGAGAAAACAGTCAACGACATGTTAGATAAAGAGCTTTCTTCTGTGAATGAAGGAAAAATATCTAAGATTTCCAAAAATAACTTTATTTCAGAGGCTATTTTTGAGAAAATTCAAAAAAATAAAAAAAAACCGAATTGTTCAGAAAACGAATATGAAGATTTTCTAGACTCTTTGATGGCTTTAAAAGATGAGTATCATGAAAATAAAATCTCACATAGAATTTTTGAAATTGCTCCATGGGTAAAAAATGCAGATGATTTGTATAAATTCCTATGTCATATTCAATTTAGGTTCATTCAAAAAGATGTGGAAAATGAAGTTTTGTTCAAATATATTAAAATGTATTTTCCAGAAATCTTAGATGAATTGTTAATTAATGTTTATCTTATTCAGGGTCATATAGAAAAAATTTATAAACAATATGAGTGCCCTGATATAGGTAAATTAATTTCTTGGAATTTAAAAAATTGTAAATCATTTATGTCTGAAAAAAGGGATTAAAACCTTTAATATGATTAAATTTGCTTGGAAACATGGTGCGGTTAGATTATCTTATGAAATATGACTTCATAATCGTTTAAATAAAGATAACGCAACCAAAGTGATTTGTGTGCGAATTTGAAAAACAACAACAAAAAGGAAAAAAAATGAATAAAACAATCCGAGTTTACTACATTGGCAATCAATACACAGACTTTGCTAACTCTTCAGACGAAGACTACGCTAAGATCATGGGAATTCTAAATAGCAATGAAAAGTCTTTTGTGCTAAATAATCAATGGATCAATAAAGAAAATATTTTGACAGTAATCCAATTCGAAGTAAAACAAGATGCAAATGAGATTAAAGATAATGCCATTGATATATTCGAAGACGTCGGTCAAGAAAACTACAGTCGTCCGTCGCCTTGTTGCTAAACAAGAATGGGTAACCATCGATGATAAAAAATATTTCTTTAGATCTCATTGGGAAGCTAAGTATGCTAAACATCTTGCTTTCTTAAAAAAGATCAAAGATATTCAAGATTGGGAACATGAGCCACACACTTTTTGGTTTGAAGGAATCAAAAGGGGAGTTGTGTCTTATCTTCCTGACTTCAAAGTTATCAAAAACGATGGTACCCACTATTGGGTTGAAGTTAAGGGTTACATGGATAAGAAAAGCGCTACTAAACTTAAACGAATGAAAAAGTATTTTCCTAAAGAAGAAATCAAACTCATTGATAAAACTTGGTTTCAAGGAAGATGAAATGGAAAACAATCAAATTTTAAAAATTATTCCTACGAAAATTCCAAGAAACGTATCAATTCGTTTAGGAAAACAAATAGCTAAACTTAAAAGAGTAGCCGGAGTAAGTGAAGACTTAATTGGTCCTTTAGAAGATAAAAGGATAGGGACAACCTGTATCTGCAATAAAAAAGGAATTTTATGCCATTAAAATCTGGAAAAAGCAAAAAGACAATCTCTAAGAATATTGAAACAGAAATGCATCATGGGAAACCACAGAAACAAGCAGTTGCAATTGCTTTAAGTGTTGCTCGTAAATCTGGCGCAAAGATTCCAAAGAAAAAGAAATAATCTTTAGATCTTATCAAGGATCAATAAAGTGCATTTCTTCTCATACAATTCAATTTGAGAGGGAAGATTAATGAGATCTTCTGATTTTATTGGCAAAATTGAGGTGAAAAATTCTTTATTTCTCTTATCATTGATCTCCGCATACTTCAGATTTTTGACATTTATGAAGCTTCGATATTGTGGACTCAATTCTATTGAAACGGGGACATCATTTTCGAAATTTACAAATGCAAATTTACCAGCAATAATCATGTCGTTGATTCTTGTGTAGGGTAAATTGTATTCGTATTTATCAAATATTAATTTTGTTTCAATTACATCACTATACTCTTGTGTGGTAAATAACTGACCTTTCGAATAAAACACACAGTCAGTTTTTATGTTTGATGTCTTCATAATTTTTCCCCTTTTTCTTGATCTAAATTCTCTATTTAGTTAGATTCACACCGTTTTGTGTACAAAAAAGATCGTGTTAAAGTAATTTCAGGTTATTTTCACATTCTACTCATTTTTAAGATGGGAGTCCCACAGGCTCCCATTCTTTTCTACCAAATTGGTAGATATTGGTAGGAAATCGTTATTTCAGTTTTTCGATTTTTTCGGATAAGTGTTTCCTATAAGATTTCTATTCCCATTACTTTTCTTTTCTTAGATACCTCTTTGTTCTTTTTTTGACATTTAACCCAATGATCTATCAACAACTCAACCTGATTGCTAAATTTTCTATCAAGTTCAATGCATTCCTTCTTAAATCTCTTCATCACTTCGGAATCAATCGTGAATGTGTATTTCTCATGTGTCATTTTTATCCTTTAAAGAAATAGATTTCCATTCTCGAAATATTCTAACAAATTTAGCTTCATTTGAATCAGTATCGCTCCTATCCATGAAGATAACAATCTCTTTTTCAGAACCAAAAAGTTGAAAAAATTCAGCTTCAACATAAAAAACTTCATCGTTTTTTAATTTTATTTCATATTTTTTCATTCTTATTCCTTCACAATCGCAATCAAATCATCCAAATTAAAGATCGTGAAAGTTTCATCTTCTATAGATACTTCTTGTCCCGAATACTTCTGAGTCATAGCAACGTCTCCAACTTTTACAATGGAGTCTTTTACATTAGTTCCTAATGCAACAATCTTAAATCTATCTGGTTTTTTCTTAGATGAATCGGGAAGAATCAATCCTCCTTTAATCGTTTCATCCTCAACTATAGTTTGACCTAAAACTCTATTTCCTAATGGCTTAAATTTTGATTTTTTCATGTGTTCTCCTACTTAAATTCATTCTTATTTAGCATATATAAATCATATAGGTCATAGCACAATTCTTCTTCACTATATAAATCATCTAATCGTCTTAACTCTTCAATGTCAATATAATCTATTGGATCAATTTCTTCTTCGTACGTTTCGTTATTATACATAAAATAACTCGCTCCTCAGGTTTCGTATGTCATTCCTCATACAAATTGCTTGCCAATTATATCTTTCCAATTCTAATATTAATTCACCAAGTCCAGGTTTTGTGGTAAAATCATCTTGGCAGATTAAATCATCAGATCGTAAAATCACACGTTCACTGTCGCATATTGTTTGTATCAATAAGCACAGTGAATCTGCGGTTTTTACCAATTCATCTAATTCACTTTTCATCTTTTTCTCCATTGTTTTTTGAGACTTCGGTCTCGATTTTGTTATTTCTTTCCATTATTTTCTGAAACAAAGCGTATCTGTAAAGAGACTGAGAATCATTAATATTTAAAGATTCTTCTAAAATTTTGACCAAACTATACTTTTCGCCTTCTGTAAGTTGCATTTTATTTCCTTTTTTTATTTTTATATATCAATGAACCGCTACAACCAGCTCGTTTATCCGATTAACGAGGCTCCTGGGAGACTTGCCCTTTGATAACACCAATATAACACATGTTTGTATTTATTCCAATACTACTAATTATTTTAATGTATTCCCAAACAAATCAAGTTGCGCTTTAGGTACAGGAAATGCAACAGCAACCAATTCTCTTAATGTTTCTGATATAGTCACTATTCTTCCTGTCTGTTTAGTCATCTGTACCGCTCTCTTCTCAATTTCTTTGGCTTGTGCTTTAGATACCACAAAAGAAATTCTTACTTGTTCTTTAATTTTTTTCGGTCTTGGCATCTTAAAATCCTTGTTGCGTGGTAATGTATACCTTATATAACGCTTTGTGGAAACTGTTCAATACTTATCTAAACATTTGACATTGTTCATTTAAGACAATTGACAAATTTGCCTTTTAAATCTGGTTTCAGCAAGATTATATCTAAACAACATTTGAAAGGACTTTTCTTAACATTTGAAAATAACATCTACTCATTGACTAAATTTTAAATTTACGTTTTAATCTAGATTTTGGCACATTTCATCTCTGTATGCTAAATTTAAACATGTTTTATACAAAATTCTAGGTATTACTTTGGATCGACTTATACATAAAGTAGAAAAAGATGTTAAATCTGGTAAGAAAAAGAAAGCCGAGAAAGACATCAAGATACTGCTTAAAGCAGATAAGAAATTCGATCGTAAGGTCGAAAAATATGATGAATTAATGAAACACAAGAAAAAGAAGTAGGATTAATGTCTGATCGTTTACCAGACGGTAGGTTTGCTGAAGGTAACCAACTTTCTAAAGGATTAACCAATTCCGGAAGACGACGAACCGTCTCTTTTTCTGAAGAGGAAATGATAGAGCTTGGAAAAGAGATGGTAGAATGGGTAAAACTTAATAACCCTTTACATCTTTCTGAATGGTATACAATAGAAAAAATGTTTTTATATCATGAATGGAAAACATTTAAAGATAGGCCCGAATTTATGCCTTATTATGAAGTTGCTTTAAAGTTAGTTGGAAAACATTATATAAATAGTAATAGTGATATTCATCCTTCAATTGCTCAAAGATGGCAAAGAGTTTACTTTAAAGATCTAAAAGAATCTGAAGATGAAGAAGTGGCTTACAAAGCAGACATTACAGAAGCTACAAAGGCTAAATACGCACAGAAAGATGAGCCTCTAGATAAAGAAAAGGCAAATCTTGATACAGCTTTAGCCACAGTAAACTTTCTTCAGTCTGTTGCTCGTAAAATGGATGATATTAAAAGCAATGAAGAACAAAAGTCATAATGTGTAATGGGCGTTGACATTGCGTTATCAGGCAAGTTTTCGTAATTTTTAATCATTTCATCCAACATCTTCATTAGATCAGATTTTGTAGGCTTAGAGCCTTCAATGTAAAGCGGATTTACATCTTCATCTTTTTCTATGATTTTTGGGATAATTTCATTATCCATATCATCAATACGTATGAAGTTCTTAAAGTCCTTTACAATAGACCTAAATGTGTCCTGACCACCATCTACAGCAATTTCCCCGCATTTACATGTGACCATATCGTATCGATGAAAGCTTTCAATAATAGAATGGCAAAGTTTGCATTTAGCTCTATTTCTCATTTTTATTCCAATAAAATTAGTTTTATATATGATAAATGATTATGCAAGAACCACTCGCACCAAAGCAATTAGAATTTATTGTTAACGCTAAATCTAAATGGAATATAGCGCATGGATCTGTTCGTTCAGGTAAGACTGTAGGAACTCTTTGGAGATTCATGCACGCTGTAGATCAATGTGAAGATAGCGATATATGGATGGTTGGTCATAGTTCAGATACTATATATCAGAATGCTGTAAGATTAATATTCGAATCACCACAATTCTCTATTTTCAAACCATTTTGCACGTGGTTTTCAGGTAAACGTCAGCTCAAATATAAAGATAAATCAATTGGAACGCTTGGCGCTAAAGATGAAGGTGCTGTTGGTAATTTCCAAGGTAAAACCATGTCTTTAGTATATTGTGATGAGATGACCCTATATCCAGAATCCATTATAGACATGATTGATACTAGATTATCAAAGCCTCATAGCATGGGTTTTGCTTCCATGAACCCATCTTTTCCAGATCATAAAATCAAGCAATGGATTGACAAAGCAGAATCAGGAGATCCAAATTATTATGCCCTACACTTTACTCTCGATGATAATCCTTATGTTGACGAAGGATATAAGCAACGAATCAGGGACAGTCTCTCTGGTTTGTTTTATAAGCGCAATTATCTTGGTCTATGGTGTTTGGCAGAAGGGGCAATATTTGATTTCTTTGATAAAAAGATTCATGTCGTATCAAAACCCCCTAGATGTGCTGATTATTGGATTGCTGGTATTGATTATGGCATATCTAATGCTTTCGCATGCGTTTTGATAGGTGTTAGCACTGGAATGAATTCTCAAATGGGTAAGTGTCTTTGGGTTGAAAAAGAATATTATTGGGATTGTAAAAAGACAGGAAGACAAAAGATTAATTCAGAATTTGCAAACGATATTCAAGAGTTTCTTGAACCATTTGCAGTGAAAAGTATTTATATAGATCCAAGTGCAGCTGCAATGAAGTTAGAGCTTCAAAGAAGAGGGATGCATGTAATAGCCGCTGATAATGATGTTTATAATGGTATTGAAGTAATGACTACGGAGATGGGTAAGGGAAACCTATTCATTTGTAAAGATTGTACCAATCTCATTAAAGAAATCGAAGGATATGTTTGGGATAGCAAGAAAAGTATACAAGGTGAAGATGCTCCAGTTAAGAAAGGGGACCACGCAATCGATGGATTACGCTATGCCATTTACAATCATAAAGTTACAACTTATGATCCATATAAAGATAAGAAAGGAAGAGATGATTGGATGAAAAATAGATTCGATCCATACAATAGGCCATCATGATCAAAAAAGTAGGTAAAAGATATTCAGATGGTGAACTTAAAATCGCAGAAGTGCCTTGTGATAAAGAAGGTTGGGTGGATGCTTCTAAATTTCTTCCTGAAGATTATGTAATGTGTAGATTGGAATTAAAGAATGGTAAAAGAAAATCTGGTTGGCATAGTGGAAATAAATGGGATGGATTATGGTTGAATGAAGTAGATGAAATACTTTTTTGGAAGAAAGAAAATGAAGCTTTTTAATTCTTCGGATTTGCCATAATAAAATCTTTATTGTATGTTGTTCTTTAGCTCGTATTAGGGCTTTGGGAGGCTATTATTTCTTTTTCTAATCCCCCTTGGAATAACAATCAAGAACCAAATCAAGGTAATGTTAGATCTTGGTTGGATAATCTTTACAGTAAGTTCATGCCTTTAGAGCAAAGTCGATGGAATCAAGCAAACATTGATTCTTTGTTCTATGCTGGTTCTCAAACTTTTGTAAATCGATACTTTAATTTTAGCCCAACAAGTAGTTTTCAGCAGTATTATTTTAACTTGGTACAACAACCAGTTAATATGATCACTGGTTATCAAAGGCAACATAGAAAAAATTTTAGTTATGTTCCTACGGAGAGCGCTGATCCTAAGACTACAGATCAATATACAAAGCTAATAACACACATTGCAAATACCGAAGGGATCCATGAGCAATTCTCCAAAGCTTGTGAGCTTTCTGCTATATCTGGCATGGTTCTTATGCAACCTTATTTGGATTTTACTAATGATGACCAAGCTCAAGGACAATTAAAGTTAAAGACTTGGGAATACAACTCTTTTTTAGTAGATCCATATTTTAGAAACCCAGATATGAGCGATGCTCAATTTGTTTGGTGTCAAGAATATATTAGTAAGCAAGAAGCGGAAAGCCGTTTTCCAGATAAAATGCAAAATATCAAACCAATGGTGGGAACTCCTCAACGATATGGTAATTTCTATTTCCTTCCTGAAAACCATAACATGGCAAGAAATGATCTAATGGTTCTTTCTTATGTGTGGTATAAATGGAAAAGGCTTAAAAAAAGGCTTTATAGTAAGTCTAGAAATCAATTTTTTGATTTTGCAGGAGGAGATGGTCAATTAGAACAAATTCTATATGCAATTCCTGATATGGAAGAAGTAACAGTTGAAGTTCCATGCTGGAAATTAGCTGTAGTTTTAAATGATCAATTGATGTTTCAAGGAGAAAATCCTTTAGGGTTTGATGGGTGTCCATTTATTCCTATGTTTTGGAATTATGATCCTCATATTAATCATTTTGACTTACGTGTAAGATCACTTGTGCGTACAATGAGAGATCCTCAATTCTTGTTTAACTATAAAGTGATTACAAATAATGACATTGCAGCATCTACAATTAACTCTGGATGGAAAAGAAAGATTGGAGCTGTTGCTAATGAAGATAATCTTAAGAAAGCTGGTCAAGGCTGGGATGTCATCATTAATGAAGGATATGAGCTTGGAGATGTAGAGAAGATCATTCCAAGTGCAGTTCCTGAATCTGATTTGGCATTAGCTCAACAAATGGCAGATCTTATTTATAACACATCAGGTATAAATCTAGAGAATTGGGCAGGACAAACAGACAAACAGATTTCAAGTCTTACTATGATGATGAAGCAAGCTGCAAATCTAATGGTATTTCAAAAGTATTTTGATCAATGGGATTTTTCATTAAAGCTTTTAGGAGATAAACTTCTTCAGATAGTTTTGAATAATTGGAATGCAGAAAAAGTTCAGTTATATATAGGTGAAGAACCAACTCCTCATTTCTATTCTAAAGTATTTGCTAAGTATCAAACCATTGTTGAAGAATCAGATTTAACACCTACACAGCAGAACCTTCAAGCTCAACAGATGATGGATATGAATGCTGCATTTGGAAGAGAAGTGTTTCCTCCTTCTATGATCATTCCAAAGCTAAATATCACAGGAAAAGGGGAGATCATTCCATATTTACAACAACAAGAACAACAAGCAGCAGCTGTACAAGCAGAAGCTCAAAATATCCAGCATACTGTAGAAGAGATGAAGTTAAAAGAGTTGATGGCTAAAATTCATAATCTATTGTCACAAGCAAGAGAAAGAGATTCTCGATCAGAATCTAATTTTGGTCTATTTGAAGAACGTATGAGTATGATATCTAAGAATCATGCCTTAGCTACTAAAGAGAAGATGGCTGCTTTAACTCAATTGTTAGATACAGTACAAAAATTTGGTGAAGTTGAAACATTCTTAAAATCAAATCAATTAGAATCCATAAGATATGATGATGAGGAAATTGAGAAGAATGCAAGACAAGATGTAGAAAGATCAGAAGCATCAAAAAGATTTTTAGAACAAATTATGTCTAGTCAATCGCAGAATAAACAACCAGCTGGACAATTTTGAGATTAAATAAAATTATTGTATAATCATTTTAAAAGGCTAAGTTGGCCTTAAACACACGTGTGAGGTATATATGTCAGAAAAACAAAGAACAGCTAAGAATGCAAGTTCAGGCGGTATGAGAATCGATGATCACAGTTTCTTCGCAGGATCTGGATCACCAAGATTCCCAAAAGGTGTACATACAAAAGATGAGAGTTCAGCAGAAGGCGCAGGTAGTGTCATGAAATATATTGATACAACTGAAGCTATCAAAAAAGCTCAAGTTGATAGTGTAAAACAAGTAAAAGCTCATCAAGGAAAACTTCCTGAGTATAGAAATTAATTCAAGAGACTCCTTGGACGGACCTGCGACAGTTCGCACCCTTAAAAAAGGATGTCGCAATTTAAAAGGATTATTATGAAAAGAAATGTAGAACAAATTAATGCAAAATCTGGTTTTAAAGATCCTATAAAGATCAAAGAACAAAGAGAAATTGATAAGCCTATAGATGGAAAGAAATCTCCTTGGGATTTTAGATGTCCTCAATATGATCAAAGAAGTAGTAATTTTATTAATGCTGGGACTCATTATGGTATTGGTCGTACTCAACCAATAGGACATAAGGGAAATCCTAAAAATAAAGTAGATACATTGCCTTATGGAAGACCTGAAACTATGAGAGTCGATGAACAAGGTTAAATCTAAAAAGAATCAAGCCTGGCATACATCATCAACTCCATTTGGATCAGGTGATTATTATGGCACAGGAATAAAACAAAAAGTTGGAACAATACAAAGAGATTATCTCAATGGAAATGTTTCATCCAAAAAAATGAATAAGCCACCTAAGTCTTTGGCTTAATATCATACAATTTTTCCATATGTTTCTTGAATTTTGCATCTAAGCAAAGATCTCTATAGATTTGATTGATTTCCTCGTCATTTAAATCATCATCTTCTTTTGCATCCAACTTATTTCTATTGTGTTCAAAATCATAAATGCTTTCAACGACAGTCTGATTTTCTGTTAAATTACCCTTTCTATATTGTTCCCAAACTTCTCTTGCAGGGATCATCCAAATAACCTTTACTAGATCACTTCCAGGATATGCTTTAAAAAGCATGGAATTAGTTTGACTTTTAGGTTTAGTAAGTCGTGGTTGCCATATTAAACGCTTTGTAAATCCATCCTCATCAGTTCTAGCATGCGCAAATATATAAAAAGGATGATTTCCAAATGATCTTTTATCGATAAGATTCTTACAACACTCATTGATATCCACGGATTGTTTATTAAAATGCTGTAATCGATCATGGGCATCTAATTTATCTATTTTCATCTCTTTTCCTTGCTTCTAATTCTTCAGGAGTTAAATTGCTAATATGATTGGCAGCTTCTTTTAAAATAAAATCATGCCTAATAGAATCTGCAGGATACATTTGAAGTGTTATTTCTAATTCATCATAATCCCCTATAAGTAATTCTGGGTCTAATTTTAATTTATGCATACCACCTTGATTTAACATAATCATTTCGGAACTTTCTAATGTAGCATTTATCGAAAGTTTAACAACTTTAGTGTATTTCATATATTGCACTATAAATATAATTTTAGTTTAATGATCACAAATCCAATCGCTTGCCAGCGTAAACGGCTAAGGATACAATATGACAGCTCCAAATTCTCAAAATCAAGTACAAAATACGAATTCAGAAAATAAACCATCTGATAAAGAAGTAAATTTTAGAAACCTAGAAGCAAAACTTGCTCAAGAAAGACAAGCAAGACTTCAAATGGAACAAGAATTACAACAGTTGAAATCAAAATCTCAAACAAATGATGAGGAAGATGATTCTGAACCCTATGTAGATCATAAAAAACTTAAAAAAACACTTTCTAGTTTAGGTCAAACCACTCAAGGGGAAATTCAAAAAGCAATGGAGCAAGCAAAATTTGCAGCCAAAGCAGAGTTGAAACAAGAAATGTGGTTAGAAAAAAATTCAGATTTTAATGAGGTTATGTCCCATGCTCAAAAATTATATGAAACAGATCGTGAATTGGCTGAAGCAATTTTGGAAATGCCAGAAGGATTCGAAAGACAAAAACTAGTCTATAAAAATATAAAAGCTTTAGGCCTACATAAACCAGTTCAAAAAGAGCCATCGATTCAAGATAGGATCGATTCCAATAAGAAAAGGCCTTTCTATCAACCATCAGGTGTTGGAAGCGCTCCTTACGCATCACAAGGTGATTTTAGTCAATCAGGTCAAAAGAATGCCTATGATAAGATGAAAGAGCTTCAAAGAAATTTAAGACTTGGTTAATGTAAACCAGCTTTACATTGCTGACATAGCTCAATTGGTAGAGCACCCGACTTGTAATCGGACGGTTGTGGGTTCAATTCCTATTGTCAGCATGTTTAATGACGATAAATTTTATTAGGTAACTCTAATCTAAGATCAATATAATCTTGATCATTCATTCTGGACTTTGATTTTTTTATAGTTTCTAAATTTTCCATTACCCATAAAATTCCATTTTTTCTTACCCACCACATGAATTTATTTCTAGATATATTTAATTTCTTTGACCATTGAGATTCAGATAACTTTTCCCCTTTATATTCATAATATATAGTTCTTCTACAATTATTGCTTTGAGTGTCTCGGTCAGCCCAACGACAATTATTTCTTTCATAATTCCCATAAACATCAATTCTGTCTAAAGAATAACCTATTTCAGGATGACCCATATCCTCTAAGAAATATTCAAAGGACTTTAACCATCGATTACATACTTTTATACCTAATGCACCATATCTCTTATAGTTTTTATCAGAAACACGATAACATCTACTTTTCATAGAACACCAAGCAGTGTAAACATGAAAATTAGGATGATTTACACTAGAATAACCATGTTTAAATGCAGGGTTTTTTGTTCCTTTACAATTTTCTTTTCTAGCACACGAACGACATTTTGTTGATTTATTTCTAGTTAAAGCAATGTAATCTGAAATAGATTCATTTCCACAGTCGCATTTAACTTTAAACTTATGAACTCTATTAAACTTACCTTTATAATGTAAAACAGTCCATTTTCCAAATTTCTTTCCAATAAATTCTTGCATAAAATATCCCATAATGTAAAATAAAGTTTCGACAGCAGGTCGTTAACTGCAATCGCGTTAAGAGAATTCGCAAACTCTATTCGATTTATCTGAAAATAGACGTAATTAGGCTCGTCTACCGATCAGTTTATCATATTTTAGTAACTACTACTAGGAATATTTCCATGAGTATTACAACTACTGGGAACTTGGGTTAAATTCGGCTCAAGTAAAATCTTCTCTGATTGACTCGGACCCCTTACCATGAAAGATGAAGGAAACGAGGCGGAACCAAAAATGGACCGTGAACGCAGTAAGCGAGAAGACATCGAAAGATGAAGCAGTACTCTGAACTCTATGGAAACATAGAGAGATTAGCTGAGAAGACTAGTCCGCCTAGAAATAGGTTAAAAAGTAACAGATTGCCAATGATTCTCCAGAGCTTAGCTCCGGCGATGTTATATGTGCCTACTCCCCAAATGAACTATATCACAGTTTGTGATAAAATTTCTATGCCCGCAAATGGTGGTACAACATGTAGATTTATGCGCCCACGCGCACTACAACCACCCACTGTGCAATTAGGTAATGCGGGTATTGATCCCCCAGCTCAAGTGCCTCAGAGGGATATTATAGACGCACAAATGGCGTTTTTTGGAACAGGATGTATTATAAACGAACAAGTAATACTACAAGACCAAGAAGGAGTTTTAGCTTGGGTGTCAGAGCGTTTAGCAGTTGCTATGCGTCAAGCAGAAGATTTGATTCTTAGGGATTATATCGTTTCTGCAGCATCTCAAATTAATGCTGGTGGTGGATCTAATGGATTTAATCCTACCAATTTAGGTCTTACAGACTTTTCATTGGTTGCGACTACATTAGATACAAACAATGCCTACAAGTTTATGTCTGGTATTGAAGGTATGGATAGATTTGGAACAGGTCCAGTTCGTTCAGCTTACTTTATGTTGAGTTCAACTGAATTGCAATCTGATTTCGATGCTTTGGGAAGCAATGGAAGTATTTCCTTTATTTCTCAATGGAACTATCCAACTAATGCATCTGCATTGCCTTCTGAATATGGTTCTGTAGCAAATATCAGAATCTTGACAAGTTCAGAAGCTCCAGTTGCAAGAAATGCAGTAGCTAATAGTTCAGGCACATTGAATGATGTATATTATAATACAGTACTTGGAAAACAAGCGATCACACATATTAATCAAGATGGTTATTCCATGAATTTGATTTATAGAGATCCTTATTATTCAGGAATGTTAGCACAAAACGCTACATTAGCTGTGAAATTTGCGCAAGCGCAAGCTATTACGCAAGATACAGCAATTAGAAACCTATTAAGCACACGCTTAAGCAATTTGGGAGTATAATCATGACTGAATATTCAAAGATGGTAAAAGGTCACTTTACTTCAACAGGTGCAGCAAAGGTTATTAAATTGCCTTTCCAACCTGATGCGGTGCAAATTTGGAACTATACAGTAGCTAATTCAGCTGCAGCTTCACAAAACGTTGCTGCTGCATATTGGGATGCTGATATGGGTCAAGGATTTGCAATCCAACAAGGATATAATGCAACTCCTGCTTTGATTTATGATACTGTTACTGTAAATGGTATCAGTACATTCTCAGCTGGTCAAATGCTGCAATTTGGAGCATCTAAACAAGTTGTTGCCTCAACTAAAGGAACAACTACATCATTTCAAGTAACTGCTCATGGTTATAAAATTGGTGATGTGGTTCTTTTTGAAGGATTATTCCAGTCTTCAACAACTGGTATGCCTCAAATGAATGGTATTCCTTTTACAATTATCACTGTTACAGATGCTAACAATTTTATTGTAAACTGGAATAGTAATAATGCAAATTATACTAACTTGTCGGCATCACCTGCAAGTGCAAAGGTGAAACAGATACTTTATCCATATCTTTATTTTCCAGGCCCAACAGTTATTAGTGGTATTACTACAGGAACTACAACAACAATTGATACAGCAAGTGCTCATAATTATGTTGTAGGTCAAGAAGTAGCTTTCCATATTCCTTCTCAGTGGGGAACAGTGGAATTGAATACAGTCCCTAATGTTTTAACCCCTGGTTCACCAGTTTATGGTTATGTTATTTCGGTAACTGATTTCAATACGTTTGTAGTAAATATTGATTCATCAGCGTATACAGCATTTACAACTTCTGTAGCAGTTTCAGCCGTTCCAGGTTTGAGCTTCCCACAAGTAGTAGCTGTAGGTGATGTCAATACAGGTGGTGTACAAATTTCTAGTGGTTCTCAATTATATCCACCTCCATATAGTGTGGAAATTGGAACAACTAGAATTAACACTATAAATGGTCCAGCAATAATGGGTGCTTTTGTGAATAATACATCACAAGGTTTCATTATTGGAGCTGGAGCTGGTACTGTTTTGACTACATCTAGTTTAGTAGGAGCAACAGGTAACGTCGTTTATTGGAGAGCTTTCCTCCACGATATGAACGTTGTTAATTAATTATTGAAATAATTTAATTGATAGCTCACTATGGGGAAGGGGTAAAACCTTTCCCCACTAGGTTTTTATGACAATATTATCCGGCGTTATTTCCTACCCAATTCCAGCATATAGTAACCTTCCAATCGAATCAGATTTTTATCAACCAAGTAGATTTGTAATTTCCAATGTTTTTTTGGGAAAAACAACAGTTGTAAATACAACTGCAGATATGGATTATGTAGTTGGACAAGAAATCAGATTAATCATTCCAAGAGAATTTGGATGTTATCAGTTAAATAATGTAAAAGGATATGTGCAAGATTTTATCTTAGGAAATATTGAAAACTTAATCCTTTCACAAACTGACAATACTACGACATATTCTACAAATGTTCTTGCATCACTAACATCATTTTTACCCAATATAGAAATCATCCCTAACAGTTTTCAAATTGCTGTAGCTTATCTAAACGCATCTCAACAGACATTCTATAAAGATGATGGATTTGGTAATTTAAATTATGTTTTAGGTACATATACGATATCTAGTGGGACTATTGACTACACAACTGGAGATGTGGTTTTAAATTTCAATGTGAATCCAGGAATTAGAAATGTAAAAACCACTTTTTCTTACACCCCTAATTTAGCATCAAATCAAGTAGGAATAGACATAGATTCATCCATTAATGTAGATCCATACGTATCAGCTATATCAAACCAAACAGCCCAAATTCTAGCTATTGGTGATATCTCCAATGGCCAAATAAATTCTAATGGTTTAAATTTGAATTTAACATATATTCCCGGTTCTTTTATTAATATTAGCCCACAATAGGTAAATCATGACAGAGAATAAGAAACCAAAATTAAATAGCACTGGAGAGCAAGAATTAGATAAAGCATCAAAGCAATTTGAAGAATTTGATAACCAAGTTAAAGAAATGACTTTGGATAGAATGAATTCGGCTCCTAGATATGATGTAGAACCGCAAACAAAACTAGCACAAAAAGATTTAGAAAAATCAAAAGATCTTTATTTAAAGCCGAAAAGAACTGTAGGATCTAGAGAAAAATTCAATGAAGAATATCGTAAAGATTACAATGAATCAAAAGAATATGTGAATTTTGTAGCTGAAAACAAAGAAATCATTGGTGAAGTTATCACAATGTGGACAAAACCATTTGCTGGTATGCCTGCAGAAGAATGGGATATTCCATGTAATAAACCTTTATGGGCTCCAAGATATGTGGCTGAACAACTAAAGAGATGTTACTACCATAGATTGACAATGAGAGAGACTCAAACAACTGGTTCAGATGGAATGGGTCAATATTATGGATCAATGGCTGTTGATACTACAGTACAAAGACTAGATGCAATACCTGTATCAAAAAGAAAATCCATATTTATGGGAGCTGGCTTCTAAATATTATTGATGAATTTGCTTTATGATGTTATATTGGGTATTTAACCCAGGATATATTGTGAAGAATTGTTTTAAATGTAAAATAGAAAAGGAATTAAGCGAATTTGGCAAAGATAATCAAAAATTAGATGGCTTAAGAACCTATTGCAAAATATGTACAAGAAAATCTAATAGTGAGCAAAAAAAAAGAAATCCTGAATATTATGTGGTTTATGCGAAGAAATACAGAGAATTAAATCGTGAATTGTTGCGACTAAAATCTAAAGAAACATTCATAAGAGATCGCGAT
>Ga0070682_100000240_pt1 | contig 39576 bp, 31 predicted proteins | sample KBSC63LmetaG_FD_64668 | JGI IMG/M metagenome (GOLD analysis project Ga0070682, IMG submission 64668) | Corn rhizosphere microbial communities from Kellogg Biological Station, Michigan, USA - KBS C6-3L metaG | ecosystem: Host-associated > Plants > Roots > Rhizosphere | place: USA: Michigan...
AAATCAATAAACTGACTTTTACGGGCATCAATATTGATGTAACTGATGAAAAAGGATATTATAAAATTGTATTGGAATAATTCTCTTTAAATTTGCACTGCAAAACACTTTCTCTATGAAACTCATCATCACTTTTTCCCTGATCTTTTCCAATCTGCTTTTTGGCCAGATCAAGGTTCCTGATGATTATAAAAAAATTCCTGATATCCTTGATACGGTAGATTATCTCTATCCTTTCATTGTTCCTGATAAAGATTATGCCTACTGGCGGGTGTTCAGCAATGACACTGATTATGAAAAAGCAGTGATCTATGAAAGTCAGGCTCCCGATTTTATGACAATCAACGAGCCCGTTCCGGAAAGAGGTTTTTTCCAGAAATGTATGGGCAACAACTGCTTTTCATACATCCTTGCATGCAAAAATGAAAGATCTGTTTATTTTTCCAATGAGCAGCAGTTAAGAGATTTTATCGGAACTGTGGACAATCTTCCGGAAGCTATTCTGCTGGCAAAAACTTATGGTTATTCAGTTGATACGAGTAACCGTTTTACTGGAGCTTATAAAATTGAGGACCGCCATATCTCTATGTATCTTATGCAGTCTAAGGGTTGTCCGATTGTGAAAGAGTCTTTTTTGGTTAAAATCAATAGAAAAACCGGAAAATTGGAAGCGAAAAGTAATGGAATCTATGCAAAGGATGAAAACTGTTCTGCTTTATAATTTTTTTTGGAAAACGCCAAGGCGCAAAACAGCTTTATATAATTCATGTTTTAAGACGCAAGGATTTTATCTGCGATAAAATTGATAATCTCATATTTTAAACCATTAAGATTTTAAAGCTTATAAGAGTAGTTAAGGGAAATAGCTGAAGCTATTTTTTATCGATGTGCTTCATTTTCAGTCAAAGATGGTCTTAACTCTATTATTGCCTTCATTAATCTTAATGGTTTAATTTCTTATATATTAACAGCTCCCTGTCCTGATGCAATCAGGTAAGCTTCCTTCAGAGTTTCGGAATAGGTTGGATGGGCATAGGAAATTCGGAACATGTCTTCTGCTGTTACTTCATATTCCTGAGCAATAACACCCTGAGCGATCAAATCTGCTGCCCTTGCCCCAATGATGTGAACTCCCAGTACTTCTCCGTATTTCGGATCTACCAGTACTTTTGCAAAACCTTCCATATCCATTGAAGCCCGGGCCCTTGCGCTGGCAGAAAACGGAAATTTTCCAACATTGTAAGCGATGTTATTTTTTTTTAGATATTCTTCGGTATATCCTACTGAAGCTACTTCAGGCCACGTATACACCACAGAAGGAATTCTGTTGTAATGAATGTGGCGTTTTTGTCCGTTAATGGTTTCTGCTACAAAGACACCTTCTTCTTCCGCTTTATGAGCCAGCATTGCCCCACCGATAACATCGCCAATTGCATAGATATTTGAAGCTGATGTCCGGCTATTTTCATCCACTTTAATAAATCCTCTTTCGTCAAGCTTTACATCCGTATTTTCAAGACCAAGACCTTTTACATAAGGACTTCTGCCTACCGCAACCAAAATATAGTCCGCCTCCAACTCTCCTTCTGCTCCATTTTTATCTTTAAAAAATACTTTAGCTTTAGAACCCTCATTTTCAGTTCTATAAACAGCTTGATTAAGACGGATATCAATTCCTTCTTTTTTCAGGATTTTCTGAAGATTTTTTCCCAGTTCATGATCCATCGCGGCAATCAGATGATCAGCATATTCCAGAATGGTGACTTTTGTTCCGATACGGTTAAAAATAGAAGCCATTTCTACTCCAATGACTCCACCACCAATAATCACCATGGATTCCGGTTTTTCCTGTAAAGACAATGCTTCCGTAGAAGTAATAATTCTCTTCTTATCAATTTCCACTCCCGGAATACTTGATGGTTTTGATCCTGTCGCAATAATATAATGCTGTGCTGTAATTTCTTTTGTTTCAGATCCGTTTACAATTCTTACAGTAGAATTATTAACAAAACCTGCAGTTCCTTTCAGGCGGGTAATTTTATTTTTATTCATTAAAAAATCGAGACCTCCGGTATTTTTTGAAACTACCTCCGCTTTTCTCCTGTACATTTGCTGAAAATCAAGTTCAATCTTGTCCAGTTTTATCCCATGTTCGCTGAATTGATGTTGTGCTTCTGCATAATGATGGGTACTGTCCAGTAAAGCTTTAGTTGGAATACATCCTACATTGGTACATGTTCCTCCCAGTGTATCATATTTTTCTATAATTACAGTTTTATATCCCAGCTGTGCACTTCTTATAGCAGCCACATATCCTCCGGGTCCTGAGCCGATTACGGCAATGTCATAATGATCCATTTGATTTATTAATTTTTTATGATTAAATTTACTTGCAAAATAAAAGTAAAAATAAAACAAATACTTTCATTTTACAAGTATTATTTCAAAATTAACAATATGAGTAAAAAAAGATCAGATTGTCCTATCAGTTGCTCGCTGGAAATGTGGGGTGATAAATGGTCCCTGCTAATCATAAGAGATCTTATGCTGAAAAAGGAATGTACTTATGGAGACTTCCTGAAAGCAGATGAAAAAATTGCCACCAATATTCTGGCTTCCAGACTTCAGAATCTTCTGGACAATGGAATTATTGATAAAAAAGACCATCCGGACAGCAAGTTGAAAATTCTCTATTTTCTGACTCAGAAGGGTATTGATCTTATTCCGGTAATCGTTGAAATCAATCTTTGGGGAGACCAATACCTCACGATTTCCGATGACCGGAAAAAACTACTGGAAGAGATTAAAAAGGATAAGGAAGATTTTATCAGAAGAGCTAAAGCCTATCTTTCATCTGAAGTTTAACATGCATCATAAAGCCATAGCTTTCATAAAATATAATAATAGCAATTTTAAAATTTCGTTAACTCAATTTTCCTTTTCCATTCCGTAAATTTGGGTAAAATAAATTTAGAACAATGCTTAATTTCGAGTTTAAAAATCCAACAAAAATACTTTTCGGGAAAGGTGAAATTGCTAAAATTTCCAAAGAAATTCCTAAAGATGCCAAAATATTAATGATTTACGGAGGCGGAAGCATCAAAAATAACGGTGTTTACGATCAGGTAAAAGAGGCTTTAAAAGATTATGAAGTATATGAATTTGGCGGAGTTCCAGCCAATCCTGAATATGAAGTCTTAATCAATGCTTTAAGTTTTATTAAAGAAAAAAACATTACCTATCTTCTTGCTGTTGGTGGCGGATCTGTAATTGACGGAACAAAATTTATCTCTGCTGCAGCTAATTATGATGGTGAGCCATGGGATATCCTTAGAAATTCGGTAAGAACTTTTGAAGGACAAGGAATGCCGTTCGGAAGTATTTTAACGCTTCCTGCAACCGGTTCTGAAATGAATTCAGGGTATGTTATTTCAAGAAGAGAAACCAATGAGAAATTATCTTCAGGAGGACCCGGACTTTTCCCACAGTTTTCTGTTTTGGATCCGGAAGTAGTCAGATCAATTCCAAAAAACCAGATTGTGAACGGAATTACAGATGCCTATACTCACGTGTTGGAACAATACATGACTGCACCTTCTTCTGCTGACCTTCAGGAAAGAATTGCTGAAAGCATCCTGATCAGTCTTCAGGAAACCGCTCCTAAAGTATTGGCTGATGATTTCAACTATGATGCTGCCGGAAACTTTATGTGGTGCTGTACAATGGCTCTGAACGGACTGATCCAGAAAGGAGTGATTACAGACTGGGCAGTACATGCTATGGGTCATGAGCTGACGGCTTATTTCGGTATTGATCACGCAAGAACGCTGGCAATTATCGCTCCATCCCACTATCGTTATAACTTTGATGATAAAAAAGGAAAACTGGCACAATATGCAGAGAGAGTCTGGGGAATAAAAGACGGAAGTGTAGAAGAAAAAGCTGAACTGGGTATCAGAAAAATGGAAGAATTCTTCCACAGCCTTCATATCAAAACCAAACTTTCTGAGTACACAGAAGACTTTAAAGGAACCGCTGAAAAAGTTGAAAAAGCCTTTACAGACAGAAAATGGCTAGGTCTTGGAGAATATAAAAAACTAACTCCGCAGGATGCTTATAAGATTGTAGAGATGAGCTACTAAAAATTCAAAGATCAAAATTTAAGGTGTAAAGTTTAAATTATGCTGAACCTTCTAAGTTTTGACTGAAGCTAAAGTAGCAATTTATTTATAGGAAGCGGGTTTTAGCCCGCTTCTTTTATTTTAGATGATATCGACAATCAATTTTTTATGTTTAACGGTTTTATACGCTTGAAAATACTGATTACGCTATCGAAATTATTCAATTTACAAACATTCGTTTAAAAAATCATTATTTCATTATAAATATTTCAAATTTATTTATATTTTAGCATATTCTTAAAATTTGTGAAAATGAAAAAACAGCTACTTTTATTTACCTTTTCTGCCCTGGCGCTTACTTCTTGTAAAGATGACAATCTTGAAGCTTACGAAATGGATATCATGAAGGGAGATTGGAAGGAAGTTAAAAGGGAAATAATTTCCGGAAAAGATAATAAAACAGTGCTTCAATCTTATCCAAACACCGGATGTGCAGCTAAAAATACTCTTTTCTTCAGAACAGATTATTATGTGAGTTATACAGCATTTACAGGAGTAGGTGCAGACTGCCAAATGGATCAAAAAAGCGAGGGAAGGTATACTTATGATGCTGACTCAAAAGTTTTGGGAATTAAGCTTGGCGATGAAGAAGCATCGGCAAACTACAGGGTAGATGTCCTGACGGGTAAAGAACTTAGACTTGCCCAGCAGTTCGGAAATTTTGATCTGGATGGAGACAAAATTCCTGAAGTTACTTATGTTACTTACAAAAGATAAATCATAAAACTCCCGTTAACCGGGAGTTTTTTATTACTTTTATATCTAATTTAAAACTGAATATAATGAAGAAGATTCTATCAGCATTTCTATTGCTGTATTTTGCTATTGCCTTTTCTCAGGAAAAAAAACCGATGTTCTGGCAGGACATCCAGGAATTCAAAAAACAGGATCAGCAAAACCCGCCGCCAAAGGATGCGATTTTATTTCTGGGGAGTTCATCATTCACAAAATGGACTGATATCGCAGATTATTTTCCTGATAAAAAAATCATCAACAGAGGATTCGGAGGATCCAGACTTACAGACCTTAATGATTTTTCGGAGGACCTTTTAGCTCCTTATCAACCTAAACAGATCATTATTTATTGTGGTGAAAATGATTTTGCAGACAATCATCAGTTAAAAGCAAAAGTAGTTGTTGACAGATATAAAGCTTTTTATAAAAAAATACGTGAAAGATTTCCTAATATTGAAGTTGATTATATCTCTATCAAATACTCGCCAAGCAGAGAAGTGATCTGGCCGCAGATGAAAATTGCCAACAAAAAGATTGCTGCATTTATGAAAAAAGAACCCAATGCTGAATTCATTGATGTGACTAAAGCAATGGAAGATGCTAATGGAAATGTAAGAAAAGATATTTTTGTGGAAGATATGCTTCATTTTAAGCCGGAGGGATATAAAATCTGGACCAAAGTGATCAATCCTTATCTGAAATAAACTATAACCCATGATAAAAAAAACAATAACCATTTTATTTTCCGTTTTATTGTATTCTCTTTCATTTTCTCAGGAGAAGCCTAATGAAAAAGTTCTTCAGGAACTGTCAGAAAACGCGTGTAAATGTGCTGATTCTATTGCCCTGTCTAACAGAAAGAAAGAAGATATCATCAAAGATGTTCACGGATGTATTGACAAATACACAGGAGCGCTTCAAATATCTACTCTTTTGCAAGGAGCAGAAAAAGCATCTAAGGGAAATGAAAAAAAAGAGATTAACCTGACTTTTAATACAAATAAGAATTCACAGCAGTACAAAGACAGCTACAATGAACTTGAACGTTATCTGATGCAAAATTGCGAGAGTGTGCAAAGAGCAACCAAAACTATTGAAACCAGTTACGATAAGTTCTCAAAAAATGATACAGCAATTGACTTCTATGAGAAAGCCGCTGATGCGGGAAAAGCGGAAAACTGGAAGGAAGCTATTCAAAATTATGAACAAGCGGTAAAAGCTGACCCTAAATTTATTTATGCATGGGATAATCTTGGAATCACCTATAGAAGAGTCGGAGAATATGATAAAGCTCTTAATGCTTATAGACAATCATTAGCTGCTGATCCGAAAGGTAAAATGCCTTTGCAGAATATAGCAATCACGTATGTTTATAAAAAGGAATATCAGAAAGCTATTGATGCATACAACGATTTTGACAAAGTATATCCAGGTGATCCGGAAGTTTATTATGGAATGGGACAGGTCTACTTTACTCATCTGAAAAATAATGAGAAAGGTCTTGATAATATTTGTAAAGCATACAGGATTTATTCTGAACAAAAATCACCGTACCGATCTGATGCTGAAAAAATGATAGGATACATTTACAAGAGCATGAAAGATGAAGGTAAAACAGATAAGTTTAAAGAGATCTTAAAAAACAACAACATTCAATTCGATTAAAAATAAAAAACGATTCCTGATAATGGAATCGTTTTTCTATTTTATTTCTTTCTTTTCGATTTCGATATTGCTTTCTGCTGAGCTCTGTTGGCTCCAAACTTCTTAGGTGCCTTTCTTTTGGAAGGTCCTCCCCAGTTTTCTTTTGTATTTTTAGCTTTCTTATCATGGAATGCTCCTCCACCATCATTCAGTTTTACCTGTGCAGGATTTTTCATCACCACCTGATCTTCTTCAGCCGCGATCTTTTTAGGATTGATTTTAACTCCTTCCGGGAATTCATTAAATTTCAATTCTTTATCCATCAATAGCTCAATATCAAGAATCAAAGGTTCTTCTTTTTTAGTGACAAACGTAACCGCCTTTCCTTCTTTGTCTGCCCTACCTGTTCTACCGATTCTGTGAATGTACTGCTCAGGAATATCCGGTGTTTCAAAGTTGATAACATGGGTAACATTTGAGATATCAAGACCTCTGGCCATTACATCCGTAGTAATCAGACCTCTCACCTCTTCATTCTCAAAGCTTTTCATTGCCTTAAGTCTGTAATTCTGAGACTTGTTAGAGTGAATCACGTCAAACTGTCCAGGGAAAAGCTCATCAATTTTAGTAAAGAGCAGATCGGCATGTCTTTTATTATTGTTAAAAATCAATACTTTAGACATATCAGTTTCGTTCTTCAGCAAATGCTCAAGTAAGTTGATCTTGGTATTGAAGTTTTCTACTTTATAGGCAGTCTGTTCAATTTTTTCAAGCGGCGTTCCGGATTTTGCCAATGAAATTTCAATCGGGCTTGCAAAGTACACATCCAGCATTTCATCTACCGCTTCTGTCATGGTTGCAGAGAAAAGGATGTTCTGTCTCTTTGGTTTCATCATTTCAAAAATGTGAGTAAGCTGCGGTCTGAAACCTAAATTAAGCATCTCATCAAATTCATCAATGACTAATTTCTGAACTTCTTTAAGAGAAATAGCGTTGTCTATGGAAAGGTCCATCACCCTTCCCGGTGTTCCTACCAAAATATCACAACCATCGTTAAACAATAGTTTTTGGGTATTGATATTTTTCCCTCCGTATATTCCGATTACTCTTGCAGTAATATTTTCTGTCAGTTTCTCAAGGATTTCAGTTACCTGTACTACCAATTCTCTTGTAGGAACAAGCACCAAAACAGTTGGATTTCCTGTCTTGCTGTATTTCCATGTTTTCAGAACGGGTAAAAGATAAGCCAATGTTTTTCCGGTTCCGGTCTGTGCGATTCCCATTACATCTCTTCCTGAAAGAATAGGTTTCAAGCTCTTCTCCTGAATGGGTGTAGGTTCAAATAATTCCAAATCCGCTAAAACATCAAGAATTTTAACCGGCAGGTCAAAATCTGCAAAAGTGAGTTTTTCCATTTTGCAAAGATAGGTATTTAATTACAAGTTAAAAATTAGGGGTCGCAGATATTAGGCAACAGGTTGCAGGGACTCGTTATTAAAAGTGATTCACTGATTATATTTAATTAACCCAAGAAACATTTATAACAATACATTAAACTGGCAACAAAACACAACCAGCAACAAATTAATTTCCTAATTCACTTTTACACTATTGACCTTGATTTTAATGTCATCATCTTCCCATTTGCTGGAGGTAACGATAACATATCCTTTCTTTTTGGGATCTTTTTTGATCGGAAATCTGTCTTCTTCCCACTGGTTACAATGGGTTGAAATAGATGGTAATAATGGCTTCCAGCCGGTTTTACTTAAAGTATATACATAAAAAGGATGCCAACAGCTGGTACACCAATTCGGGTAAAATCCGATCTCCTCTTTCCCGTCACCATTAAGGTCTCCCAAATTATACAGGCTTCCCTGATTGGCTGGTGAAATCGTGATAGGCTTTATGTTTTTATCACTGAAATAAATAGTTGTTTCACATTTTCCTTCACATTCGTCACCACAGTCACTGACTTTTGTGTAGGCATATTCTTTGGTTCCGTTTCCGTCAAAATCTCCCTGAATATTCTCTCCATTGGTTTCCTGAGCCATACCATATGAGCTGAATAAGGTGATTGCGGTTATAATAAGTGTTTTCATTGTGGGTTTTTGGTTTTTAGTTGCGGGGTTTCGGATTGCGAGATTCGGGTTTATAGTGCAGAACGAAAAAATTATTGGAATTGTTTCATTTTTAATTCGTTTATCACTTTCTTGTCACTCTCAGTAAAAGTATTAATACCAGAATAATTGAAAATACAAAACCTAAGACTGCTACTAACGACAACTCTCCTATTCTCGGACCGGATTCTGAACTAAAAACGATGGCTGTTGCAATGATATTTGCGCCTAAGACCATAGCCAGAATCAGATTGATCACACTGGATTTGATCAGTTGGTTGGTCTTGTCTATATTTTTGATTTCGCTGGAAACGGTGAATTTATTTTCATCCAGTTTTTGAAGAACAGAACGGAGCTCTTTCGGGATTTCATCTACATTATCCGTAAAATTCATCATTCTATCCATCCCTGTTTTTAAAAGATTCTTGGGATTTATTTTTTTGGTGAAAATCTTTTTCGTGTAGGGATGAAGACTTTTAACGATATCCAGATCAGGGTTAATACTTCTTCCAACACCTTCTATCAGGCTGATTCCTTTGAATAAAAGATAAAAATAATCCGGCATATAAAGCCTGTTATCCTTTAAAATATCCTTCATCTTGTTGATGATCACCTGCACATTAATATCCTGAAGTGATGAGCTGTGAACAAAATTCAAAATATCTTCTACGTCATTTTCAAACCGTCTTTCGTCCGGTATTTCATAGCTTATGGCCATTTTTTTGAGTGACCGGACTATTTTATGGGAGTTTTTAGCGACAAAACTTACAATAAGATTTTCAAGAATTTCTTTATCATTAGGCTGAATTTTTCCTACCGCTCCAAAATCAATGAACACAATTTTACCGTCTTTTTTCACTAAAATATTACCGGCATGAGGATCTGCATGGAAGAATCCATAGTCTAAGATCTGTGATACAAACAGTCTTAATCCTGCTTCGGAAACTTTTACAGGGTCAATATCATTTGCCAGCAGCACTGATTTATCGGTAACCTTTATCCCATCGATAAATTCCATGCAAAGAATATTGTTGTTGGAAAATTCTTCGTAGACTTTAGGAACATAGGTTTCTTTATTATTCTTAAAGTTGAGACGGAACTGCAGGATATTATTTCTTTCATTAGTAAGAGAAACCTCTTCGAGCAAAGATCTTTCAAAGGTAGAAATCGCCTGTTTCAGATTCAGTTTTTCTCCTATTTCAGAATAGGCAGAAATCAGCTTTTCAATGTCTTTAATCAACAATAAATCATCCTCAATAACTGACTGTACATCAGGTTTTCTCAGTTTTAAAATCACCGGACTGCCATCCAGCAAAACCGCTTTATACACTTGTGCAATGGAAGCTGTGGCCAGAGGTTCTTTCTGAATTTCACGGAAATAGTCCTTCACGGAAATATTGAATTCGCTTTCCAGCGCTTCTTCTACATCCATATCTACTGTTTCCACTTTGTCCTGAAGTTTCTGCAGCTCCTGAATCAATTCCGGCGGTAATAAGTCTTCTCTGTTACTGAATGTCTGGCCTAATTTTACAAAAGTAGGTCCTAGCTCTTCAAGAGCCAGCCTTATTCTTTCGTAAACGGTTCCTTTTGAAATAATTTCGTCTGAGCTGGGAGTTTCTTCCTGCTTATTTCCTCCATTCATCCTTGCCAGCATATCTTTAAATCCATATTTACTCAATACGGAAATCAGTCTTGCGGATCTTTTCAGCTTTCTTTGCTGCTTATCAAACATAGTATATCAATAGTAGGTGCAATTTACTCCAAAAACTGTTCCTTTATGAAAAGAATTATTGCATCAACATCAATCCACAAAGTTAAAAATAGCAACACGTAATCAGTGTTTTAAAGAATTAAATACATCAATAATTACAAAAACATTCATTTATCATAAAAATTAATATATTTACAGCGTACAAATAAAACAAACCAAAAGTATTACAACATGAAAAATTTACGTAACAACAAACTTTCAAGAGAGCAATTAAAAGGGATTGCAGGAAACGGAATCATCATCGGATGCTCAAATCAATGCTGCCCTACAGACGGTAGACCAAGATGTCCAAAACTTATCTGCCCTGCTGTAGTATGTCCTCAGTACATGTAATCTGTCCACTCAAAGAAAATTTTAGGTAAAATAAAAAGAGACTGTCTTTCTAGGCAGTCTTTTTTTATAGGATATGGCTACAACTTTAAACAATGTCAAACGGCAACAGATCATAAGTTTTGGCTAAAGCCTTTATTACAGATAAATACATAATAAGCGGGCTAAAGCCCGCTTCTATTGATATAAAAATCTATCTGAATTACCTTTTGATGATTATCTTTATTTAAGATAGGTTTCATAGAGGTCTTTCCTGCGGTCTTTCATTACCTGGACAGAGCCGTTATGATGGAGATCTTTCAATAAATTCAGGTCTACATCCACAATCAGTGTCATTTCTGTATTGGGAGTAGCTTCACCTTTTACCGCATTGGACGGAAAGGCAAAATCTGAAGGGGTAAATACGGCAGCCTGCCCAAACTGGATATCCATATTGTTAACCTTCGGAAGATTCCCCACACAACCGGCAATCGCTACATAGCATTCATTTTCTATAGCTCTGGCAGCAGCACAGTGGCGTACTCTCATGTAGGCATTTTGGGTATCTGTCAGATAAGGAACAAACAGTATTTTCATGCCCTGATCAGCTAAAATCCTTGGTAATTCCGGGAATTCTACGTCATAGCAGATCACAAGACCTATTTTTCCGCAGTCGGTATCAAAAACTTTGATTTCATTTCCTCCTTTCATTCCATAATATCTCTTTTCGTTCGGAGTAATGTGAATTTTTCGGTATTCGTCCACGCGGCCGTCGCGGTGTAAAAGATAACTTACATTATACAAATCATTATTGTCATTATCAAAAACAGGCATACTTCCGGAAATAATATTCACGTTGTAGCTGATCGCCAGTTCTGAAATTTTATTTTTGATCTCTTCAGTAAGTTTTGCCAGCTCTATCATACTGTCTCTTTCGGAAAGGTTATTGAAGGGAGCCAGTAAAGGAGTATTAAAGAGTTCAGGGAAAAGAACAAAGTCTGATTTATAATCTCCCATTACATTTACGAAGAACTCCACCTGTTCATAAAAAGCTTCTATATCTTTGAAGTGCCTCATCTGCCATTGCACCAGTCCAAGACGGATAATGCTGTCTTGCATGGTATTCGGTTTTCTGCTGTAATAGATGTTATTCCATTGCAAAAGAACTGCATTTTCTCTTGAAGCTTCATCTTCCGGAAGATATTTTTTCAGGATTCTTATCGGAAGAAAGTTATTGGAAAGCTGGAAAGACAATACCGGATCATAAATCTCTTTATCTCTTACTTTTCTGATATATTCTCTTGGAGAAAACTCGTGGCTGTATTTGTGATAATTGGGGATTCTACCTCCAAGAACAATGGATTTTAAGTTTAATAATTCACAAAGTTCTTTTCTGGCATCATATAGTCTTCTTCCCAAACGTAATTCACGAAATTCGGGATCTACAAAAACTTCAATTCCATAGAGAACATTTCCTGTGGAAGTATGGGTATTGAAGGTATAATTTCCTGTAATATCGCTATAGGTATGATCATCCCCGAATTCTTCATAATTGACTATGATGGAAAGCGCTACAGCAGCCAGCTTGCCGTCTACCGTAATACAAATCTGTCCATTAGGAAACATTTTTGTAAGCTTATCAATACTTTTTTTGGACCAAATGGATTCCGACATTTGCGGATAGGCCCTTTTCATCGTTTCCGCCAGCTCATTGTAATCCTGAAGGGTCAGGTTTCTTGTTTCTATTTGCATTTGATGTAATTTTACTTAAATTTAGGGAAAAATTAGACAAATACAGCTTAAAAAAATAACCAGTTTATTACTATTTTTATTTAAATGAAGCCATATGCACTAACCTTAATTATAAGTGTCATCATTATTTTTATCTTAAGATTTTTTTATCCTGAATCAATAATAAATATTTCACACAATTTAAACTTGTTTTCAATATCTGAACTAAATGCTCAGGAAGTTAAAACCCTTGTTTATTTATATTTAGCCGGATTAGTATTTTTAAACTATCTTATTTTCCATAAACATATATTATTCAAGCTAATCTACTGTGTACTAGTTATGATAAATATTATACTTATCATTTCTTCATTGAAACAATTTTAAAGCCCCAATGTAAAACATCATAGATTATGAAAGAGTTGATTTATCAAAAAATTCGGGAATATGATACTTTACAGTGAAGATTATTCTACAATTTTCTCAGATCATCAATTTTAACAAAAAAAATCCCACCCAAAACGGGCAGGATTTATATTTAAATTCAAGTCAAAGATTATTCCCACTCAATGGTTGCAGGCGGTTTGCTTGAAATATCGTAAGCTACTCTGTTGATTCCTCTTACTTCGTTGATGATTCTGCTGGAAACAGTATCAAGGAACTCGTAAGGAAGTCTGCTCCACGTTGCCGTCATAAAGTCGATAGTATTAGCAGAACGAACTACAGCTGTATATTCATAAGTTCTTTCATCACCCATTACTCCTACAGATTTTACGGGAAGAAGTACAACGAATGCCTGAGATACTTTTTCGTAAAGGTCATTTTTATATAATTCCTCGATGAAGATATCGTCAGCTTCCTGAAGGATTCTTACTTTCTCAGCATCTACCGCTCCCAATACTCTGATTCCTAATCCAGGACCTGGGAAAGGGTGTCTGTATACCATGTGATGAGGAATTCCTAATTCTTCTCCAACTCTTCTTACTTCGTCTTTGAAAAGTTCTCTTAATGGCTCTAATAATTCAAATTCCATATCTTCAGGAAGTCCTCCAACGTTGTGGTGAGACTTGATCACTGCAGATGGTCCGTTAACAGACTGGCTTTCGATAACGTCAGGGTAAATGGTTCCCTGAGCTAAGAATTTAGCCCCTTCAATTTTATGAGATTCTTCGTCAAATACATGGATAAATTCGTTTCCGATGATTTTTCTCTTCGCTTCAGGGTCATCAACACCAGCTAATTTTGTAAGGAATCTTTCCTGAGCATCCACCATTTTAATGTTCATATGGAAATGCTCTCCATACTGATCCATTACTTTTTTGCCTTCATCTTTTCTCAATAATCCTGTATCTACGAAGATACAAGTTAACTGATCACCGATTGCTTTGTGGATCAAAACAGCAGCTACAGAAGAGTCTACACCACCAGAAAGTCCAAGGATTACTTTGTTGTCTCCTACTTTCTCACGGATTTCCTCAACTGTTTTTTCAATATAGTTGGTCAGTTTCCAGTTTTTCTCTGAGTTACAGATCCCGAAAACGAAATTTTCAAGCATTTTCCCACCTTCTTCTGTATGAGATACTTCCGGGTGGAACTGAACACAGTAGATTTTACTCTCTTCATTAGATATAGAGGCAATTACTCCTGATTTTGCGTTCAATTCAAAACCTGCAGGCAATTCTCCCACTTCGTCAAAGTGGCTCATCCAAACTACAGAGTTCTGAGTAACTCCTTTTAATAAAGAGCTTTCTTTAACGATCTCAAGGTTTGCTTTACCATATTCTCCTTTTTCTCCTTTGTTTACTTTCCCTCCTAAAAGGTGAGCAGTCATCTGCATTCCGTAGCAGATTCCCAATACAGGAACTCCCTGCTCGTACAATTCTTTTTCAACCAGGTGAGCATTTTCTGCATTCACAGAGCTTGGTCCACCGGAAAGGATAATTCCTTTTGGCTGTTTTGCTAAAATATCTTGTAATGGTGTATTGTAAGGTAAAATCTCAGAATATACTCCCATCTCACGGATTCTTCTTCCGATAAGCTGGTTGTACTGGGATCCGAAATCTAAAATAATAATACCGTTGTTCATTGTTGATAATTGATTTGTTTGAAAGAAATCAGATTTCAGAGATCAGATTTCAGATTTTTGGTCTGAAGTCTGGAATCCAGCATCTGAATCTTTATTTCTAAATATTAACTGTTTTACAAAAAAAGACTTGGAATGGCTCCAAATCTTTTTTCGTGATTTTTATTAAAACTTTCCGATGTCTTCTCTGTAGAAGCCGTAATCGAAATGTACATGACTTGCGTCTTCATAAACCTTTTTGCGGGCATCCTCGAAAGTAGCACCTGTAGCTACAATGTTCAGAACTCTACCACCGTTGGATACGACCTTGTCTCCTTTGCTGATTGCTCCTGCATATAAAAGTTTACTGTGTTTCAGCTTATCTTCTCCCGTAATTTCGAAACCTGTTTCGATATTTCTTGGATAACCTCCTGAACACATTACAAGACAAATTGCTTTTTCGTCTTTAAACTTAAGCTGAATATCTTTTCCTTCCATACAATCCTGGATCACATCCAAAAGATTGTTTTCCATCAACGCCATCAATACCTGAGTTTCAGGATCTCCGAATCTCATGTTGTATTCAAGAAGGTAAGCTCCGTTTTTCGTTACCATCAATCCGAAGAAGATGATTCCTTTAAATCCGAAACCTTCAGCTTTAAGACCTTTAACAGTTGGTTCCAAGATATTCTTCTCAAAATCTGCATAATGCTCCTGAGTGAATTCCGGGCTTGGTGCTATTGAACCCATACCTCCTGTATTAGGCCCTGTATCTCCGTTTCCAGCTTTTTTATAGTCTTTTGCTGCTACACATGGGAACAATTTATCCCCGTTAGAGAAAGCAATGATAGACGCTTCAAAACCTTGTAAATATTCTTCAATAACTAAACGGATTCCTGCATCTCCATAGATTCTTCTGATCATAAAGTCATGAATGGTAGCCTCAGCTTCTTCAAGGTTGTCACAAATAACAACACCTTTTCCGCCTGCTAAACCACTGGCTTTGATCACCAAAGGATATTGCTGTGTCTGCACATATTCTTTAGCATCATTATATGAATCAAATACTACCGCCTTAGCTGTTTTGATATCATAGGTCTGCATAAATTTCTTAGAGAAAGCTTTACTTCCTTCAAGGCTTGCTACTTTCTGAGTAGGACCGAAAACTTTAAGATCGTGTTTTTTAAATTCGTCCTTGATACCCGCTACAAGAGGGGCTTCCGGACCTACAATCGTAAGATCAATCTTTTCTTTAATAGCGAAATCTCTAAGTTCTTTGATTTCCGATAAATGAACATTTTTCCCTATTACATCGGTAGTAGCATTCCCGTTAGCAAAAAACATTTTAGAAATTCTTGAGTCATTCTGAAGCTTTGCCGCTAAAGCAGATTCTCTACCGCCTTCACCTATGATTAATATTCTCATACTTTATATTATTATCTAGTCTTATTTTACAAATATATAATTTTGAATGCTAAAAATACAATCCCTAATTATTTTTTAATTCTATTTTAATTAGTGGAAAAAGTGTCTAACCCCTGTAAACATCATTGGGATACCGTGTTCATTTGCAGCCTCTACACTATCCTGATCTTTTACACTTCCACCTGGCTGAATAATCGCCTTGATACCTTCCTGAGCGCAGAAATCTACCACATCACGGAAAGGGAAAAATGCATCTGAAGCCAATACTAAATCTCCGGAGAATTTTTCTTTTGCTCTTTCAATAGCCTGTTGAGTCGCCCAGATTCTGTTTACCTGTCCGCCACCGATACCGAATGCCTGAATTCCGTTAGAAACTACAATAGCATTTGATTTTACATATTTTACCACTCTCTGAGAGAAAAGTAATGCTTTTTTCTGCTCTTCTGTAGGCTGTACTTCTGTAACCACTTTGATATCGTCAGAGAAGTAAGTATCATTGTCCTGAACCAGAATACCACCGTCTACCTTCACCCAAGTCTGTTTGTCAGAAACAGGGTTTACAATTTTGATGATTCTTAAGTTCTTCTTTTTTCTTAAAATTTCAAGAGCTTCTTCATCGAATGCAGGAGCCATCACGATCTCAAGGAAAGTTTTGTTTAATTCTTCCGCTGTTGCAGCATCAATTTTATAGTTCATTGCAACAATTCCGCCAAAGATAGAAACCGGGTCACACTCAAATGTTTTCTGGTAAGTCTCCAACGCTGAAGTTCCGATAGCAACTCCACAAGGGGTAGAGTGTTTTACGGCACAACAAGCCATTTCTTCTTTGAATTCAGTGACTACTTTCCAGCAAAGGTCCATATCACGAAGATTGTTGAAAGAAAGTTCTTTACCACCAAGCTGTTCAAAGTCTTTCATTGCTCCATTCTCGAAAGTAGAAACATAGTAAGCAGCTGTCTGGTGAGGATTTTCTCCGTATCTTAGGTCAGCAACTTTTTTGTAAGAAGCATTTAAGTATGTAGGATATTCTTCATCTAAAAGCATTCTTGAAATCGCTGCATCATAAGCAGAGGTAAGGTTGAATACTTTTCCTGCAAGCTTTTTACGGGTTTCAATGTATGTATCTCCGTTTTGCTCCATTTCAATTTTCACTGCTGCATAATCTTCTACATCAGTGATTACCGTTACAGAATCAAAGTTCTTTGCTGCAGAACGAAGCATTGACGGACCACCGATATCGATAAATTCTACCTTTTCATGTAAAGAAATGTCTTTGTTCACATTTTCAAAGAAAGGGTAAAGATTTACGATCACCATGTCAATCAGACCAATTCCGTGCTCCTGAACGGTTTTCATGTGCTCTTCGTTGTTACGAACAGCCAGCAATCCTCCGTGAACTTTCGGGTGTAAAGTTTTTACTCTTCCGTCCAGCATTTCAGGGAAATTGGTTACCTCATCAATCTGAATAGGATTTAAACCAGCGTCTTTCAAATGTTTGAACGTTCCTCCTGTGGAGATCAACTCATAATTCTGAGCTTCCAAAAACTGTGCGAATTCTACTAATCCACTTTTGTCAGAAACACTGATTAAAACTCTCTTTTTACTCATTTTACTTTCAATTTTTTACTTTTTACAGCTATTTCAAACTGTATCCGGGTCTTTCACCTCCGGATTTACTTTTATTTACTTAGATTTCTTTAATTATCCTGTCAAAAACTCTTAATTTCTGACACCCTTCTAAAGAAAGGGGATTAGTTTCCAAGGACCTTATTGATCGCTATCGGAAATATTTCATATTCAATCTGGTGAACTTTCTGAGCCAGGGTTTCAGGAGTATCGTCAGCGGTTACTTCAAAAGATTTCTGAAGAATAGCTTCTCCCTCATCAATGCCTGGTGTCACAAAATGTACAGTTGCCCCACTCTCTACTTCTTTGGCTTCAATGACTGCATTATGAACGTTCATTCCCCACATTCCTTTTCCTCCGAATTTCGGAAGCAAAGCAGGATGAATATTGATTATTTTACCATTCCAGTTTTCACAGAATTCAGATTTTAAAATGGATAAAAATCCTGCCAATACGATAAGATCAGTATTTTCCGGGATTACTTTAGCCAGTTCACTGCTGAAATTCTTTCCTCTTGGAATGAGTATGTTTTCTATATTGTGATTCTTTGCTCTTTCCAATCCGAAACATTCTCTGTCTGCCACTACCAAAGATACTTTTGCATTCTGGATTTCCCCAGTTTCAATGGTATCAATGATTCTCTGCAGATTGGTTCCTGAACCGGATACGAGTACAACGATGTTCTTCATTATTCAGATGTTAGATATCAGATTTAAGATTACAGACTTACGGTCTGATGTCTAGGCTCTGAAATCTGATGTCATTTAAAATTTTAAATTGATTTTCTCTACACCTTCAGTGATTTCTCCGATTTCGTAAGCATCATCCAAAAGGTGTAATACTTTTTCAGCATGTTCAGCATCTACAACGATCACCATACCTACACCCATATTGAATGTTCCATGCATTTCTTCACGTTTCACTCCACCTCTTTTTTCAAGCTCAAGCATCACACTAGGGATTCTGATTTTTGATTCATCAATAGAAGCGCAAAGTCCTTCAGGAATAATTCTTGGAACGTTTTCGTAAAGACCGCCTCCTGTGATGTGGGCAATTCCGCTTACTTTTACTTCTTCCAGTACTTTATGAATATCTTTATAATATAATCTTGTAGGAACTAAAAGAGTTTCATATAATGGTTTTCCTTCAAACTCTTCTTCAAAGTTCGGGAATACTTTTCTTACTAAAGAGAATCCGTTTGAATGGAATCCTGAGCTTGGTAATGCAATAATTTTGTTACCTGCTTTGATCGTAGAACCGTCAATGATCTGATCTTTTTCTACAATTCCTACGCAGAATCCGGCAACATCATAATCTCCAGGCTGGTACATTCCCGGCATTTCAGCAGTTTCACCACCAATCAATGCACAGTTGTTATCTTTACAAGCAGCCACCATTCCTAAAACAATTTCTGCTGCGATCTCTGAATCAAGCTTTCCGCAAGCCAGATAATCAAGGAAAAATAAAGGTTTTGCTCCGTGGCAAAGGATATCATTGGCACACATTGCGAAACAATCTACACCAATGGAATCATATTTTTTGGTATCTAAAGCTACTTTCAGCTTTGTTCCTACTCCATCTGTTCCTGATACAAGAACCGGATTTTTGTATCCGCCGATCTCATAGAAAGCTCCAAAACTTCCCAAATGATTCAGTACATTGGAATTGTGGGTTTCACCGACCGCTTTTTTGATCTTGTCAACCGTTTTGTATCCTTCTTCTTTGTCTACTCCTGCTGATTTGTAAGTGTTGCTCATGTCTGCTTAGATTTTTAGATATCGGATTCAGATTTCAGATGATTAATAGTCTTACATCTGGCGTCTTGTGTCTTCTTATCTTTTAATATTTCAATTACTTTTATACTCAATTTAGAAAACAAAAAAGCCGACAATCTTTTCAGATTATCGGCCGTTATTTTATCTCAGAATTTCAGAGCCCACAATTTTCCCTTTATGAGAAAAACATTGTTTATAGGAGGTCTGAATTTTCATCTCTTTTCTTTTTGCAAAAATAGTAATTTTAAATGAATATTCAAATTCTATTTTTCAAGGATGGTTTCAATAGCCGCAATCTTCTTGATCTTTTCTTTTAACTCATTGATTTTCTCTTCATTAGAAATCTTTTGAGTTGCTTTGTCAAAATTATCATTAAAGAAAGGCAGTGAAAAAGTTTCCACCACATTTCCTCCGTGGAAAGGAAAACGCTTTGATGCAGCTTCTAAAACACCTGCTCCACCTCTACCTCCCGGAGATGTAGACATCAATAGCATTGGTACTTCGTTCCAAACCGTTCTGTCTTTGATTCTTGATACCCAGTCGAACACATTTTTGAATGCTGTAGAATAAGTTCCGTTGTGTTCTGCCAGAGCCACCAATAGTACATTGGCACCGTCAATTTTGGCAGCAAAGTCATGAGCTTCCTGAGGAACACCACCTGCTAATTCTCTTTCATGCTTATAGATTGGCATTTCGAAAGGATTCAGATCTACTACTTCCACTTCTGCATTTTCAAATAGTGTTGACGCATATGCTACCAACTGCTTGTTCATTGAAACGTCTGAGTTACTTCCTGCTATTGCTAAAATTTTCATAGGTGAGATTTATTTTTTAAGATTACAAATTTAGTTTTTTATTTAAGATAAGACGGCAGTTCCATTGGGACTTCCATTAATAATATTTCAGTGTCTTCTACAGCTTCAATATTAAAGCTCTGGGTATCCCAGATTCCCAATCCGTCTCTTTCATTCAAAACACGGTCACCGATTTTTGCACTTCCTTTTAAAACAAATGCATAGACTCCATTTCCTTTTTTGTTGAGCATATAATTTTTGCCGTTTCCTTTTGTAAAGTTGGCAATATTAAACCATGCATCCTGATGGATCCAAACTCCGTCATCATTTTTATCAGGAGATAAAATCTGTTGGAATCCATTGATTTTTTCACCTTCTTTGATACTTTTCTGATCGTATCTTGGTTCAACATCCAGTTCTCTTGGGAAAACCCAGATCTGAAGGAATTTCACCTCTTCATCTTTATTTTTGTTATACTCACTATGCTTCACACCCGTTCCTGCACTCATCACCTGGATTTCTCCTTTTCTGATTACTGCTGTAGTTCCCATTGAATCTTTGTGTTCAAGATCTCCTTCCAGAGGAATAGAAATAATTTCCATATCTCTGTGTGGGTGTGTTCCGAAGCCCATTCCCTGAGAAACGGTATCATCATTCAACACTCTCAGAACACCAAAGTTGGTTCTGTCTCTGTTTTGATAGTTGGCAAAACTGAATGTATGGTAAGAATTTAACCATCCGTGATTGGCATGGCCTCTTGAATCTGCTTTATGATATACTGTTTTCATTTCTGTGATTATTTATGGTACAAATGTACGGGATGAGTTGTGTAAAAAAGTTGATGTAGGGTAAGAAAGGAAATTTATGGTCAAAAGAGCTGAAAAAGTAAAGATGCGGATAGGTTGGAAAACGCAAAGTCGCTATTTTTTTTTTATATTCTATATGTTTTTAAGTCGCAAGGATTTTATCTATGATAAAATTTTAAGTTATATATAGCATTTACTATGAAATCTGTGGGAGATTAATTCTGTTCTTTATTATAAATATATGTTTTGGCTAAAGCCAATTGGTAAATGCATAAAAAAGCGGGCTAAAGCCCGCTCCTATTGATATTTCAATTAAACCTTTACTTATTAATAACCCTTCGACAGGCTCAGGATGGCAACCCGAATACCAACCGAAATTTTTAAGCGATGTCAGGCTGATCCTGTCGAAGCTATTATTACTAAAAGGGATAGGTCAATAAAACTATTTATTTTTTAAAAGTGTACCTGTTTGATCTCCTCTTCAATCTCCTTAGGAGTTTCATCTTCAGATTTAACAAAAATCATGGTTACTACAGCTCCTATCAGCATGCAAATACCTCCAACAACAACATAATCCATAGCCTGTTTTCCGAAAACACCACTTACCACCGGACCTCCAAATAATCCATTAATAATCTGCGGAATGACAATAAAGAAATTGAAAATCCCCATATAGACCCCCATTTTTCTCTGTGGAATTACCTCAATAAGCATAGCATAAGGCATTGCCAGAATACTAGCCCAGGCAAACCCTAAACCGATCATTGAGATCCATAAATTGTTGACATCTTTAATAAAATACATTGAAACAAGACCCAACCCTCCACACAGCAAAGCTAATGCGTGAGTTTGTTTTTTACCAATAAGTTTAGCAATGGGTGTCAACAGAAAGGCAAACGGAATTGCCCAAAGATTGTACATTCCGAAAAGTTTTCCGGTAAGGTCACCCGCATCATTAAATGCCTTGGAATGGGTATCTTCCGGGGAAAGTCCAAAATGATGGGTTGCCAGTGCGCTGGTAGTAAAAACCCACATGGTAAATAAAGCAAACCATGAGAAAAACTGAACAATTCCCAGTTTCTTCATCTGTGCAGGAATTGCTGCAAAGTCTTTGAAAATATCTGAGAATTTAGATTTCTCTTGTTCGACTTCTTTTCCATCTTCAAACTCAGCGAATTCCTGCGGGGAATATTCTCTGGTTGTCATTATGGTGTACAGAATTGAGATGATAAGCAATACTGCTCCTATATAAAATGAGTAAATTACGTTATCTGCTACGAATCCGGCCGGGGCTTCATTGGAAATTCCCATTTTGGTTAACCAATCCGGCAGATAAGAGCCCAATACAGCCCCGATTCCAATCAGAATTGTCTGTACTGAAAATCCTATTGTCCCCTGATGTTTGGGAAGCATATCTCCTACCAAAGCCCTGAAAGGTTCCATTGCGATATTCACCGAAGCATCCATCATCGCGAGAAATATTACCGCTAACAATAAAGCATTAGCTGCAAACATCTGAGTAACGGATGCAGCATTCGGAAGAAGTACCAGCCCTATAGCACATAAAACGGCTCCAATTAAAAAGTAAGGTTTTCTTCTTCCCAACGGACTCCAGGTATTGTCTCCCATATGCCCGATGATAGGCTGAACAATGAGCCCTGTAACGGGAGCAACGAGCCAGAACCATGATAATTCATGAACATCGGCTCCTAAATTACCCAGAATACGGCTTGCATTTCCATTTTGTAATCCAAACGCCATTTGAATTCCAAGGAATCCCATACTCATATTAATAATCTGGAGCATGGATAAATTTGGCTTTTTTCTTTTTCCTGCTGCTCCAGTATCATATCTCCCCACCATTTCTGCCATTATGATTTCAGTTTTTGAATTAATGCATCTTCGATAGGGGCTTTTTCAACCACCACTTTATCTACCACCTCATTGGGAACTGTTACAGAAAGAACGTATTGTTTTACCTTCCAGCTTCCGTTAATTTTTTCTAGCACACCGGAACCTCTGCATATTTTCATCTGCGTATCCAATAGTTCATCGAACCAAGCCAGTTTTCCATCTTTACTGAAGTAAATATTTCTTTTCAGCGCTTTAAAATTCCAGGTTTTCTTTTTGTCGAAATGAGGTTTAGCCCATACCATGAATTCTTTTTTATTCCATATTTCAGTAGCGTCTGTTCCGATGAAGGTAGATTCATCCGCAAAGAAGTTAAAATAGCCTGTGTAATCTGACTTTGCAGCGGCTACATTGAATGCATCCAGCATCGTACTGATTTCCGATTTTTCTTTTTCAAATGTATTTTTTGACTGAGCACTGAATAAAGAAAATCCCAATACAAAAAGGATTAAGGTATAAGCAGTCGTTAGTTTTTTCATATGTATTAATTATTTTTCAAGTTCAATGATGAATGGTGTTTTTGCAGGGATATTCATACTGTTTTCTAATAAAATTTCTTTTCCGGAAATTATTTCTTTTCCTTTTGTAAATCCATTAAGTGATTCGGCAAATCGTTTCAAGTCTAACGTCTGATCCTTTTCATTATTGTTGATGATGACCATTACACTTTCTTTTTCATTGTATCGGAAATATACAAAAACACCGTCCTGAGGAACGAAATTTTTAGTTTTCCCATTATGAATCACGTCTTTTCCTTTTCTCCAATTTAATAATTTTTGAGTAAACCGGAAAAATTCTTTCTGTTCCTGAGTCTGAGCAGATGGATTGAAAGCATTCTGAGCATCAGACTTCCAGCCTCCGGGAAAATCTCTTCGGATATCGGCATCACCTCCTTTCGTCTTATCTCCTCTCATTCCTATTTCAGATCCGTAATAGATCTGCGGAATTCCTCTTACTGTTGAGATCAGGGCAAGTCCTATTTTGTAAGCGTCAGGGTTTGAATTAAATATTTCATTCCATCTTTCTGTATCGTGATTTTCAAAGAAAACCAGAAGATTATTGATATCCGGATAGAGGAAGTCGCTGGTAAAGGAGTCATAAATTCTGATCATACCTTTATCCCAGCCTTCTTTTTCTTTAAGAGCTTTAGGCATATTTTCAAACAGCATAAAATCCATCACTGATGGCAAATGGGAATTGCACCCTTCTATGGCTCCTATTTTGGAGTTTTTTTGCCACGCTGCGATCTGTGCTGCCGTATAAAGCCAGGTCTCTCCTACGATATTGAATTTCGGATATTCATCGGTAATGGCTTTAGCCCATTTTGCCATGGCATCTTTATCATTGTAAGGATAAGTATCTACGCGGAATCCTCCCAATTCTGCATATTCTATCCACCAGATTGCATTTTGGATCAGATATTTCAGAACCAGTGGATTTTTTTGGTTAATATCCGGCATGGTGGTATCAAACCATCCGTCCAGCGCATATTTTTTATCAATATCGGAAGCATTGGTATCGAATTGCGTTGTCGTTTTATAATTGGAACGTTTAAAACCTTTCTCTCCTTCATCAAACCAATGTATCCAATCTTTTGAAGGAAGGTCTTTGATCATCCAGTGAGAGCCGCCCCAATGATTGGTGACATAATCCATCACCAGCATCATATTTCGTTTGTTCAGCTCTGTTGATAAGGTTTTATAATCCTCGTTTGTTCCGTATCGGCCATCAATTTTATACAGATCTGTCTGGGCATATCCATGGTAAGAATATACTTTTTCATTGTCTTCGTTTACCGGAGTCAACCAGACTGCCGTAGCTCCCAGATTCTGAATATAGTCTAGTTGATTGATGATACCGCTGAGATCTCCGCCATGCCTCCCATTAGGCAAACTTCGATTTGCTTTTTCTGTAAGTTCCGGTGTTGAATCATTCTTTTCATTGCCATTGGCAAAGCGGTCCGGCATGATCAGATACATGACATCTTTTGAGGTAAAAGATTCGCGGTTGGCTGATCCGGGATTCCTTTGCTTCAATTCATAGGCATAGGAACTCAGGCTTTTGTTTCCTTTTTTAATGGTAATAGTAAACTTCGAAACGCTTATTTCATTGGTATTTACGGTAATAAAAACGTAATTCGGATTATCAACTTTCCGGATGTCTTTGATCTGTATTCCATCCGAAAGTACAATCTCGTTGTGAGCAACGTCTTTTCCATACACAAGGATCTGAAGTTCAGGGTTTTTCATTCCTTTCCACCAGAAAGCCGGCTCTATCCTTTCCAACACTTTTTGGGAAAAGGCGGCAGAAGCTATTGAAAGGGCTAATGCTGCAAATATTGTCTTCATATTAGTGTTCAATTTAGCATTTAATTTTCATATAGGTATTTAAAATATGATACAACAACACTTTTTTTTCATTCTAAAATCAATAATTAACATTCATTTTTTAACTTTTTCCTATAAAAGTTAAATTTTTCATAAAAAAATTCATGCTAAAAGTTAATTTATCCCCCTTTTTATTTTTAGTTTTACAGAAAAAATGTTTGATTTCAGTAGTATGTTCCACGCTGAGGGGCCAGATGTTGTTTACACATGGACTATTCCTGTGTTTGCTGTAATTATTTTTGCAGAAATGGCCTACAGCCACTTCAATAAAGAGAAGATTTATGAGACTAAAGATGTAGCAACCAATGTTCTTTTTGCTTTGCTCAATTATGGGTTAGACATCATCATGAAAGGTTTCTCTTTGTTTGTCATGATGTTCTTTTATCATCACCGCATCTTCGACTGGCAAGAGGGAATCTGGTATTGGATTGCTGTATTTCTCGCTCAGGATTTCGCTTATTATGTTCATCATTATGTAGATCATCATTCACGCGTTTTCTGGGCTGTACATATTACCCATCACAATTCTGATTATTTTAACATCAGTACGGGATTCAGAAGTCCTGTATTTCAACCTTTGTACAGGTATTTGTTTTTCTCTCCATTAGCATTTATGGGTTTTCATCCCTGGCATATTCTGGTAGCCTATTCTGCGATACAGATTTACGGCACTTTTGTTCATACTCAATCTATTAAAAGCATGGGATTTTTAGAATATATTCTGGTTACTCCTTCTCACCATAGAGTACATCATGCTTGTAATATCAAATATCTGGACCGTAATATGGGAATGGGGCTGATTATCTGGGATAAAATTTTTGGAACATTCGAGAAGGAGGATCCTGAGGTTCCAGTGAAATATGGAATCTATCCTAAGATGGAATCTAAAGATCCGGCAACTACTTTATTCTATGAATGGAGAAGAATAGGAAAAGATATCAGACAGCCGGGACTTTCTTTCAAAGACCGTATAAAGTATCTTTTCTATTCACCGGGATGGAGACATGACGGTACCGGAAAAACGGTAAAGCAGTACCAAAAGGAGTACAAGCATAAGGAAAAGCTAAAAAATGAAAGTACACCTTTAAAGGAACAAACACCCAATACTGAATATCAATATCCACAACTGAATCAACAGGCAGGAGATAAATAATCTGTTAAAAAAAAATACCCCGGAACATTAAAAAATTAATGAACCGGGGCACCTTAGTGTATCTTTAAATTATTTTACTGGCTTGATAGAAATTGCGAAACCGCCACTTCTTGCCATTTTAAAATTAATTTTTGATTTTCCTGTAATCTCTTTCTTATAGATATTATAGCTTTGAGGATTATCAATATAATCAGCAGTTTTTCCATCTTCATAGATTGTTGCTTCATATTTCTTTCCTTTATCCAGGAATGAGAAGTCTACAGTGTACTCACGTTTGTTTTCATCAGTAATACCACCTACAAACCAGTTTTCAGTTCCTTTTGCTTTTCTTGCCGTGATCACATAATCTCCCGGTTCTGCGGATAAAATCTTTGTATCATCCCAATCTGCCGCTACATCCTTGATAAACTGGAATGCATCCATATGCTTTTTGTAGTTTTCAGGTAGATCAGCAGCCATCTGAAGCGGCATATACATTGTTACATAAAGAGCCAACTGTTTTACCAACGTAGTTTTTACGAAACGGTTATCTCCAGGGAAGTAATAGTCTAACTTCGTCTGGAAAATTCCCGGAGTATAATCCATAGAACCTCCCATCCATCTTGTAAACGGAAGAACAGTCTGGTGATCAGGTTTATTTCCTCCAAATGCTTCGTATTCTGTTCCACGGGCTGCTTCTGCAGAGATATAGTTCGGATAAGTACGACTTTCTCCTGTAGGTCTTACAGATTCATGAGAATTGACCATAATTTTATAGTCGTTTGCTTTTTCTGCAATTCTATAATAATGGTTAATTGTCCATTGAGAGTAATGATGTTCTCCTCTAGGAATGATATCTCCTACATATCCGGTTTTCACAGCATCATAGCCATATTTGTTCATCGTCTGGAATGCTTTATCAGCCCATCTTTCATAGTTCGTTGCAGAACCTGAAGTTTCATGGTGCATGATCAGCTTTATTCCTTTTGAATGGGCATATTCATTCAACATTTTGATATCAAAATCCGGGTAAGGTGTGATGAAATCAAAAACGAATTCTTTAGAGTGTCCGAACCAGTCTTCCCAACCAATATTCCAACCTTCAATCAATAATCCCTGGAAACCGTTTTCTGCAGCAAAGTCAATATATTCTTTAACTTTTGTATTGTTGGCTGCATGTTTTCCGTTTGGAGTCAATTTGGCAAAATCTGTTTTACCTAAATGAACATTTTCTGCAGTAGAATATGCCCACTGAGATTTTCCGATGATCATTTCCCACCAAACTCCCATGTATTTTGTAGGGTGAATGTAAGAAGTATCGGTATATTTTGTAGGCTCATTAAGGTTGAAGATCATTTTAGAACCCATAACCTGTTCTGCTTTCGGAGCTACAATAATAGTTCTCCAAGGCGTTACCGAAGGAGTCTGAATATACCCTTTCGCTCCTTGTCTGTCAGCTGTCAAATGCGTTTTGAACTTATAGTTCTGTGCATCTACTTCCAGATGTGAAGCCGGATAATCTAATACGGCAGCTTCAGCAACGTTGATGTACAATGGTTCTTTTCCTTCTTTTTTAAGCATTAAAGGAGACTGAACTGCATTTTTCACCAATGACTGGGAAGCGTTCGCATCGTATGCTTTATCCCATTTTGATGGAATTTCAGAAACTTTTGTTTCCTGATACTGATATTCCTGAGAGTCGTAATCTGCAACCATCCACCATGCCTTCATATCGGTAGGGAAATCAATTTCAGAGTCTTCTTCTCTGATCACGAAATAATTCAAATTCTTCTGCTGAGGAAATTCATATCGAAATCCTAATCCATCATTAAACAATCTGAACTTTACCACAATACTTCTGTCTGTAGAAGCCTGATTAAGGGTAACTGCCAGTTCGTTGTAATTATTGATATAATTTTTCTTTTCTCCTAAAACCGGCTGCCAGGTTTCATTTTTGGAGTCTCTTTTTTCATCTGTCTTTGCAAAACCGTTGTTCAGATCGTATTTTGCATCTTCTGGTTTGGCAATCTCAGAAGCGAATTTTATGGCTGTGTCTTTAAATAATCGCAATCCCAATTTAGAATCTTCAACTACTACCGCACCGTTATATTTCAGGTTATAGTAAGGTACTCCTTCTTTCAGCTGAAAGCTCATTTCAAACTTTCCGTCCGGAGATTTTAAAGATTGGGCTTTCACACCTGTAAACATCATTGAGAGCAAAAGCGCTCCAACTGTAATTTTCTTCATAATGACTATTTATTAACTTTAAAAATAGATAAAAGTGCTGCGGTAAAGCAGCACTTTATTTTAGTTTAGTTTGATTTACAATTTCGTAATGGTTAGCTTGTAATAGGCTGAATTATGTAAATCCAGTTCAATTTTATAATTCCCTGCCTGTGACACTTTATATGCCGGGTCTCCTGTAACAGTTCCTTCTGAACTTAAATAAGATTGAACACCTGTTCCTGAAACCAAAGTCTGATCCGCATCTTTTGGCTGGAATTTTATTGCCCAATCATCATTTGCTCTGAATTTAAATACTCCTGTATTAGATAAGGCAATAGAATTGATGACATACGTTTTGGTTGCTGGATTGTATACAAAGTCCGTATCTGACCCCCATCCTGTAGGTGTTGCATCACCAATAACTCCAAAGTTGGCTAACACAGCAGAATAAGTATTTGCTGCCCAGTCTACTTTAATATAATAAGTTCCTGCTGTAACAGCTTTTATATTAACCTCTCCTGTTTCCACTAATTTTCCTGTAAAAGAACCATCATCACCTTTATCTCCTGTATAACTTTGATTGATTGTAAACTTATACTCACTGTTAGGATTGGTTACATAAATAAAGCCTCTATATTTATCATTCTTCTCAGGTGAAAATAAATTAGGTGAATTAGTTGGCTCCCAATCTGCATAACCTGCTGCTCCGGCATATCCTCCAGGAACATTTATTTTTGGATATATAAGATCCGGATTTGGCTTATATCCCGTCATATTCACAGTAACTATATTTGAATAAAAGAAAGTAGTACTGTTTAATGCAGTTCTCATTCTCACCTCAATAGGCTTAGCAGTATCAGGAGCAACATTCAACTGTGCAAGGATATTATTAAGCTGTAAATGAGTAAGTGAGAACGTTTTCTGATCTGAAGGCAGGTCCTGAAGAACGTTTGTTGCGAAACTAGTCCCGGCTACTGCAAACTGCAGAGAATTGTTGAAACCCACACTTGGATTAAAAGTTGGATTTTCCCAAGTAACAGTCAGTGCATTTTGTCCCGCTTTTGTTTCATCAAGCACTACAGAAGATTTATCTGAGGCTATTTTAGCCTGTGAAGTATTATGTAACTCAATTTTATCATCCTCTTTAGAACATGAAATAAGGTATAAACCTACCAGAGTCACTAATAAAACATTGAATATTTTTTTCATTTTTTAGTTTTTTAAATTAATAACCTGGATTTTGAGTTAAATTAGGATTCGATTGTAAAGCAGTACTTGGAATTGGAAATATCTTATAGTTATCCGAAATAGATGTACCGTTTTTAACACCTCCTTTCCATGGCCATAAGTAAGTACCTCCAGTAAATTTACCAAATCTGATAAGATCCTGTCTTCTCATTCCTTCGAAGTTCAATTCTCTAGCTCTTTCGTCTAAAACTACATCCAGAGTTATTGTACTTAATGGTGTAGCTCCAGCCCTTGCTCTTACTTGATTCAGGTATATCAATCCTTGAGGAACTGTTGTTCCAGCAGCACCTCTTAAAGCACATTCAGCATACATTAAATAAACATCTGCCAATCTGAATAATGGAAAGTCTGTGGAAGAAAAGTCAGTTGCACCACCTGCTCCATTTGAATCCTTATTCCAGAACTTATCAGATGGCAACCCGTCAGACCATGTTTTGTAGTCATTCATCTCCCAGTTGTGCCCTTGAGTCCAAAACAGTTTTGCTCTTTTATCGGAACTTGCCTGAAGATCCGCAATACTGTTTCCAAATAGTCCGTACCAAGCTTTTGTAGCTCTGTGACCTGCCCAACCCTGTTTTGCTCCAAAGTCTGCTGGAACCATAGTATCGGTACTTATACTTCCATTTACAAGATAAGTTGTGTTACCAAAACTTTGACTGGAGACAGCATCTGCCAAAAGTGGGAAAATGATTTCTTTAGAAGTATTATTATCTGATGAAAAATTCTTTCTGATATTAGTTTCTAACTGATATCCTCCTTCACTAATAATTTTATTAATAAAGTTTGCTGCGTCATTATATCTAGATGTCCCAGTATATACTTCAGCATTAAGGTATAACTTAGCTAAAAGCATTCTTGCACAAGCTTTATTGGCTCTTCCATATGAGTTTGAAGCAGGAAGGGTAGTTTCTATTGCCAATAATTCACTTTCAACATAATTAAAAAGTTCTTTTCTTGATGTTTCCGGTAAAAGTGCACTTGTATTAAAATTTTCATCAGTTACCAAAGCTCCTTTTCCAAAAAGATCAATCAAATAGTAATAAGATAATGCTCTTAAATATCTAAGTTCATCAACAACCTGGTTTTTATTAGCATAATTTACCTTATCACTTTTCATAATAAGAATCAAATTTGTTGCCTGTGGAACTGTATAGTAAATCCTATCATAAACATATTTGAAAAACTTATTATTGGAAGTCCAGTTAGCAGTTGTTGTCAATTGATCTAATCCATTGTCTCCCCATCTGTTTTTCATATCATCCGCAGTGAAATCCTGTAGATTAACAAGCCCTCTTACAAATGGTGATTCTCCAGGATCCGCACCTGAAATATCTGATTTATCAGGACCTTCCACACTTGAAAGTGCAAAACTCGCATATAATCTCGATAATAAGCCTTCAACAGCATTTGGATCTGCCGCCAAAAGGTTTTCTAAAGTTTGTTCTACTTTAGGCTCTGTATCCAAATCATTAAGACAAGCAGTATTTACTGCTAAGAAAGCCAAAAGAGCCAGTACTTTATATTTAGTATTTTTCATTTTTTAGTGCTTTTTAGAAATTAAAATTAAATCCAATGGTATAAGTTCTTGGTCTTGGATAAAAATTATTATCAATACCTGTAAAGTTTTCAGGATCCTGCCCCGAATAATTAGTCCATGTATAAACATTATTTACTGAACCATACACTCTTACATTAGTATTCTTAAATACATTTTTAAACAGATAGCCTATTGTTACGTTATCAAGTTTCAAGAATGAAGCATCTTCTAAGAAATAATCTGAGAAGTACAGATTATCCGATAAAGTAAATGGAGAATCTGCTGTTGAAGTAAGCACGTTATTTAAGTTTTGTGAGTTTTGAGGAACGGTATAGCTTTTAAAGCCTTGCGCAAGTTTTCTAGTGTTATAGATTAATCCGCCTATTTGCCCTCTGAAAGCAGCATTAAGATCCCAGTTTTTATAAGTCAGAGAAGTACTGAACCCGTAAGTCCATCTTGGTCTTATTGCTTTATAGTATCTGTCTTTTTCATTAATGATCCCATCGTTATTTCTGTCTACATATACATTATCAAGTGGCTTACCATTTTCATCATAAACCTGTTGTAATACCCATGCCGAATACGGCTGATAACCTATTGCATTATTTGCAATCTTTATCCCCGTACCAATAGGAAGAGTACTGGAATTATCAGGGAAATAACTAACATCACCTAGACTTAATATTTTAGAGTCATTATAGCCAAAATTTCCTGAAACAGACCAATTCAAATTTTCAGTCTTTACGGGAACTACTGTCAAATTGAATTCAACCCCTTTATTTTCAAGAGACCCTACATTGGTTGTAAATTCATTACTTAAACCTTGCCCGGCCGGTAGTGGTACCTTTGCTAAAAGATTGCTTGTTTTTCTTTTATAAACATCAATACTTCCTGATATTCTGTCCTGACTGAAGAATGAAAAATCAATTCCGGCATTCCAAGTTTCGGTAGTCTCCCATGTTAAACCTGGATTAAACGGCAATGCACTGTATGTTCCAACTCCTGGAAAATATTGGGAATTGGAACCCCCAATTGAAAAATAAGGGCTTGAAGGATAAAATCCGGCAACACTTACAATATCAGCATTACCTGTTCTTCCCCATCCCAATCTTAATTTCAGATCTTTGACAGATGAAGATTCTGTGAAGAAATCTTTATTAACTTTCCAAGCAAAACCTACCCCTGGAAAATACCCCCACCTTTCACCTTTTTGAAATAATGAAGATGCATCTGCTCTGAAGTTTAATGTAAACAAATATTTATCATAGAAATCTATATTTGCTCTTCCGATAAAAGATTGCAAATTCAATACATTATAATATCTGTTAGTTGGATTCAAAGCAGTTCCAGGATTTGGAACTCTTCGCCCTGTTACATCGTCATATCTATATTGATCTTTATAACCGTCGTTTTTAAAATTCTGGTATGAGTACCCTCCTTGAACTAAGAAGTGAGAAAGAAATCCTGAATATCTTTTCTCATACACTAAGTAGGCATCCATTGTTTGATTTACAATATTCTGATGTTCGGCATAATCAACTCCCGGACTGAATACATAATCATTTGGAACAAATAAATTTTGTGGATTTCTATACGTTGCTATTGCATTATCTGAATAAACTGTTTTCAAATTAGATCTTGAAGCTTCCAAACCTAAATTTACAATAGCTCTCAGATCAGGTAAAAAATGAAACTTATAATTAATCTCAGCATTACCTAAGAATTTAGCAATCTTTTGTGGAGAACTTCTTTGCATAAGAATCGCCAAAGGGTTACTCTGCCCCTGAATTAGATATTGGTTTCCTTTTAAAACAATATTCTGATAATAACCTCCGAACCTATTGTAAGGATCACCTATTAGATTAGTCTGAGACTGATAAATCGGAAGTGTAGGGTTCATATTAATAGCCCCTCCAATAGCTCCTCCATCATCAATTGCATTAAGTTTAGAGAATAACCCCTTTAAACTAATATCAATCTTTAAATGATTATCAAAAAATGATGGGGTAATATTTAATCCTGTTGAAAATCTCTCATAATCACTTGTTCTAATAACTCCTTCTGTTCTATTATAACCTACCGATAATCTTGTAGGAACTTTATTAAATAAACTACCAGATACACTCAAATTATTATCTGAAGACACAGAGTTTCTATAAATAGCTTTTTGCCAGTCTGTATTATAGATTGTACCTGGCTGTGATGGATTTGCAGAATTTCCTCCAACACCTAATAAATAACTGTAATTAGGATAATTTTGGTTGATGAATTTTGTAAACTCATCGGCATTCATAACATCAATATACCTTGTTACAGTACCTACAGATACATTAGTATTCAAACTAATTTTAAGTTTTCCACCACCTCTTTTTGTTTTAATGATGATAACACCGTTTGAACCTCTGTTTCCATAAATTGCTGTTGCGGAGGCGTCCTTTAATATTGAAAAAGATTCAATATCATTTGGATTGATTAGATTCAATGGGTTACCGACTCCCGCCGGATTATTAGTATCTAAAGGAACACCATCAATAACAATTAGGGGATTATTGTTCGCACTAAAAGAAGACCCACCTCTAATTCTTATATTGGGTGCTGAATCTGGTGATCCCCCTGCATTTGTAATTCTCACCCCAGGTGCCTTACCTGTGATTAATTGATCGGCTGAAACAATAGCACCTTTATTAAAGTCCTTTTCAGAGACAGCAGTAATAGATCCTGTAAGATCAGATTTCTTCTGCTTTCCGTATCCTACTAAGACAACCTCATCTATTTTTTTTTCTTTAGAAAGAGTGTCTTTAGTCTGCGCATGCATTATTGTGCTGGCCAATAAAAAAGCAGGCGCAATTTTCAATACTGTTGTAAAATTATTCACAATCATATTTTTTTATAGTTTCGTTTTTTCAGTCTTAATTTGGCTTGTAACCAGACTCGCAATTTAAAAAAAAAATAGAATTATCATAATTTTAATATAATTTTAGTTAAAATTATGTATATTACGAAACCGATTTTAGTTAGTTTTTTAGATTTCAATAATTTACGACGTCTTATGTATTGCATAACATTTGGATTAATTTAATATTTAGTTAAACAACTGTTTAACTTAAATTCATATTCAACCTTAAAAAAACTGCATTCTACATCATAATAACACCATCAATAGCGGTATTCAACAGATATTCCTTATCTTTGCAGTTAAAACTTTACTATAAATGTCAAACAGAAAGATGATTACGGCAGCTTTGCCTTATGCAAACGGGCCGGTTCATATAGGACATTTGGCAGGTGTTTATATTCCTGCGGATGTTTACGCAAGATTTCAGAGAAGATTAGGAAAAGATGTAGCGTTTATCTGTGGTTCAGATGAGCACGGAATTCCTATTACCATAAGAGCTAAAAAAGAAGGAGTTACTCCTCAGGATATCGTTGACAAATATCACGGGATCATAAAAAAATCTTTTGCTGATCTGGGAATTTCATTTGATGAATATTCAAGAACAACATCTAAAAAGCATTATGAAACCAGCCAGGATTTCTTCAAGGTTTTATACGAAAAAGGAAAATTCACAGAAGAAATTTCTGAGCAGTATTTTGATGAGCAGGCAGGTGAATTCCTTGCTGACCGTTATATTGTAGGAACATGTCCTAATTGTGGTAACGAAAATGCTTATGGTGACCAGTGTGAGAAGTGTGGCTCTACCCTTTCTCCTTCTGAGCTGATCAATCCGAAATCAATGCTTAGCGGAAATGTTCCTATTCTTAAAGAAACAAAAAACTGGTATCTGCCATTAAACGAATACGAAGACTTTTTAAACGAATGGATCATTGAAGGCCATAAAGACGACTGGAAACCTAACGTATACGGACAGGTTAAATCTTGGTTGAATGACGGCCTTAAGCCTCGTGCCATGACCAGAGACCTGAACTGGGGAGTTCCGGTTCCACTTCCGAATGCAGAAGGAAAAGTTTTGTATGTATGGTTTGATGCTCCAATCGGTTATATCTCTTTCACCAAAGAATGGGCTGAGAAGAACGGAAAAGACTGGAAAGATTACTGGCAGAGCGAAAACAGTGACCTGGTACACTTTATCGGAAAAGATAATATTGTATTTCACTGTATTATTTTCCCGGCCATGATGAAAGCTCACGGAGATTATATTATGCCTAAAAATGTTCCTGCTTTTGAATTCCTGAACCTTGAGAACGATAAGATCTCAACTTCAAGAAACTGGGCGGTATGGGCTCATGAATATGTGGAAGACTTCCCTGGACAGCAGGATGTTTTAAGATACGCTCTTCTTTCATCTGCTCCGGAAACTAAAGATAACAACTTTACATGGAAGGATTTCCAGACTAAGAATAATTCTGAATTAGCGAATATTTTTGGTAACTTCATTAATCGTGTTGCTGTATTAATTAACAAAAACTTTGAAGGAAAAGTTCCTGAAGGGGATATTAATGCGCCTGAATTAGAAGAAATCAGCAAAAGAGCTGTTGAAATTAGAAATTTCCTCGAAAATTATGAATTCAGAAATGCCTTAACTGCTTTCATGAATCTTGCAAGATTTGGAAACCAATACTTGCAGAATGAAGAACCTTGGAAAACTGTTAAAAATGATATTGAGAAGACCAAGAATACATTGTTTATTGGAGCTCAAATTTCAGTTGCGCTAGCCAATTTAGCTGAACCTTTTTTACCTTTTACAGCTCAAAAATTATATGATATTTTTAATGTTGAACAAAAAGGATGGACTGAAATTGAAAACTCAAAAGTATTAATTGAAGCTGGTCACTCAATAATGGCTAATGCTCCAATTTTATTCTCTCAAATTGCAGACGATGTCATTGAAGCTCAGATCCAGAAATTAGAAGATACAAAACAAAACAATAAAAAAACAAACCCTAACGCAAATCCTATGAAAGAAGAGATCACGTTTGATGACTTTACTAAAATAGACCTTAGAACAGCAACCATTACAGAAGCTGAAAAAGTAGAAAAAGCAGATAAATTATTGAAACTTACTGTAGATACAGGAGTAGATGTAAGAACTGTTGTTTCCGGGATTGCAGAGAGTTTCACTCCTGAAGAAGTAATCGGTAAGCAGGTAATGATCCTGTTGAACCTTGCTCCTAGAAAAATCAGAGGAATTGAATCTCAGGGAATGTTATTATTAACAACAAAACCAGACGGAAAATTATCTTTCGTAACACCGGACGACAGCAATGTTGAAAACGGTATTGAGATCGGATAATTAAAATCCTTATAAAAATCACAGGCTGTTTCATTAGAAACAGCCTTTCTTTTATATACAGATTATGGTCAGTAAAAATGTTTTAAGAAAGCTTTCCAATCAGGAATTAGAGGGATATTTAAAAGAAGGCAACCGTTTTGTTCCGGAAGCCGTTCAGATCGCTTTTGAAATTCTGGAAAAAAGAGGACGTATTTTCAGTGAACAGGAAAAAGAAACTGTTCAGCAATTGATTCAGAATAAAAAAGAAGAAGAGGAAGCAAAACGTACAGAAGAGGTAGAAGTCTGGAAAGACCATATCACAGAAGATCCGGAGGCTGTTAAGCTTTATTCCCGAAGGACTATTTTTGTCAGCTCCGTTTTTTTCTCTCCGATTCCGGGGTCTATTTTACTGTTCCTTAATTTAGTTAAACTAAAAAAATATCCTGCAAGTTTCTTAGCACTGGCATTTGGTTTTCTGTTTTTTATGTTTCAAAAATACGTTCTGCTTTCCCATTTTGACTTTGGTACCACTTCCAGATACAGTCCCGAAATTGGAGTTATTGCAGTAGGTGCTTTGGGTTTACTTGTCATCAGTGTTTTAGCAACTCCAAAAAAACTTCCTTACCGTGAAGAATCTTATATGTTCCCTGTAGTTTTATGTGCCGGAACCACTGTTCTTATGTATTTTTATTTCCAGGAATGGTTTTCTTATTATCCGTTTGCAAGAGCTATTCATCTATTCAGACAATAATAAGGAGCTTATTCCCGCTATCCACTTTTACTCCTCGCGCCTGGCCAAGAGCCAACTACATGCTGTGGGGTAACCGTTACTATCGGGGCTAGGTAGAAGTACAAAAAAAGTCATTCTGGTGTACAGAATGACCATATATGAATTCATGAGATTGCTTCGCTTTAAGCTCGCAATGACTAGTCGTTAATTATTTCTTAGTCAGTTTTGCTAAGTAAGAATCTTCGTCTTTCAGGACTTTTTCTATTTTAAAGCCATTATTTTTAGCTGCATTTTTCAACGTATTGAAATCAAGGTATAGCCAGGTAATTGGTTCTTCAGATTCACCTTTATAATGAACTACGTAATCCAGCTCTCCATAATATCCGCCTGCAGGAATATACACTCCGCCATCTTTATCACGGTCAAACATATACAGGATATCCGTGCTGTCGATCAGAACTTGTCCTCCTTTATTTAACAAAGTATATAATTTCTGAAGATAGGTATCAATTTTCGCAAGGCTTTCAAAAACACCGGTACCGTTCATCAATAATAAAACCGTGTCAAAGGTCTCCCCTGAAAAGTCAAGCATATTTTTACAAACTGCTTTTTTAATGCCTCTCAGCTGGCAGACTTCAATAGATTTTGGTGAAATATCCAATGCGGTTACCTCAAGATTTCTTTCATTCTGAAGATATAAAGAATGAGAACCTGCTCCAGCTCCGATATCCAGGACTTTCCCTTCAGATAAATCCAGTGCTTTCTGCTCAATATCATTCATTTCTTCAAAATCTCTGAATAAATATTCTACCGGAAGTTCATCCAGTTCAGAAATTGATGTTTCAGTCTGCAGATCTTCAGGATTGTCATTGTGGTAATAATCCCAGATCGCTCTGCCCATTAAATCTTTCATAGTGCAAAGATAGTAGTTCAATGTTCAATGTTCAAAGTTTTTGGTTGAATGTTGCGGGTTGCGAGTTTCGGGTTGCGAGATGCGGAGTGCGGGTTTAGGGGTACGAGGTGTGATGTACTTACAACTTTAAACCTTGAACTTTAAACTCTCAAACCCTCCCACTCTCAAACTCAAAATCCCTGCCTTCTACTCCATCGAATCCTTCTCCTTATGTCTGTCTGCCTGAGATTCATTTTCTGCTACGCCTGCTTTCCAGTAAGAATAAGCGTATAATTCCTGTGAGGTCCAGTTTTTTTCTTTTCTCAGATAAGTACGGATTTCTTTCACACTTGAAAATTCACAAGCTACATAACCAAACTTTGTAGTCTCCGGAATCTCAATACTTTTTACTGCATTTGAAATTTCACCGCTGATCTGAGGCTGTGCATTGTGTAACCATTTAAAATCAATTTGAGCTTTCGTTTCAAGCAGTTGTTCATCTTCCTTTCCATGAACTTCAATAATGCATATTCCTTTTGCTGTTGAAGGAAGTGTTTCCAAAATAGCACTGATCACTGGAATGGCCGTAGCATCACCTACCAACAAATACCAATCTGCTGCAGGATACAGTTCTTTTCCTTCCAAACGCATCATGACACCCAGTTTTGAACCTGCTTCAGCTTCCCTCACCCATTTGGAGGCCGGACCGCCGTCTCCGTGATCTACAAAATCTATGATCAGTTCATTTTTTTCCAGATCAATTCCTCTGTGGGTATAAGTTCTGATGGCTGGAGCCACTTCTTTTGGTGGATACACCCACTGATGGTTTTCGTCCAGTGTGGGGAAATGAATCTCGTTCAATCCAGCCGGAGGAACTGCAATCTTATTATTGTCTCCCACCATAGTATTTTTGAATACCTGAACTTCCGGTGAGTATAAATACACTCTGATAAAATGGTCAGTAATGTATTCTTTTCTGGTGACTTCGGCAACAATCTGCCCTGTTGAAATTTTAGCCATAACTGATTTTTTAAAAATTAAAATCCGGTTTCCGATCAATCTCAGAAACCGGATTTGAAATATAATATGTTTTCAGATCAAGACATTTAAACCTTAATTGTACTTTTAAAATTCAAAAGTGTAAGAAAGATTGAATGTTCTGCCTCTTCCTTTATAATTAAACAATTCCGGAAGTCCGTAGGTAGAATATAAAACCTGGGAACGCTTGCTCCAAATGGTCTGATAATCTGTATTAAACAAATTCTGGATTCCTAAATTGAATTTACCCCAACTAAATCGGTAT
>Ga0070682_100000241_pt1 | contig 39525 bp, 32 predicted proteins | sample KBSC63LmetaG_FD_64668 | JGI IMG/M metagenome (GOLD analysis project Ga0070682, IMG submission 64668) | Corn rhizosphere microbial communities from Kellogg Biological Station, Michigan, USA - KBS C6-3L metaG | ecosystem: Host-associated > Plants > Roots > Rhizosphere | place: USA: Michigan...
ATCTGCGAGATGTGCGGGTAAGTCTTAAAAAATTATGGATCTCTCAATGATCATTCGCGTGGCTTTTCGCGCTCTGGTTCGCAATAAGATGCGCGCGATTCTGACGATGCTGGGCATCATCATTGGCGTCGGCGCCGTGATCGCGATGGTCAGCATCGGGCAGGGCGCGCAGGCTTCGGTGCAAGCCCAAATCGAAAGCATCGGCACCAATCTGCTGTTTGTTAGCGCCGGCGCGCAGAACGTCGGAGGCGTCCGCAGCGGAACTGGCGACACGGGCACCAACACGCTGACGGTGGAAGATCTCGAAGCGATCAAGCGCGAAGTGCCAAGTGTGGCGATGGTCACGCCGACTGTTAATTCTCGAACCCAACTCGTCTCCGGAAACATGAACTGGAACACGAACGTCCAGGGCGTTAGCGAGCAATATCCGGAGGTACGTAAGTGGACGATTCAGAGCGGCAGCTTCTTTACTGATTCCGATGTGCGCACGGCAGCCCGCGTAATCGTCGTCGGTCAAACAATCGCCGATAACTTGTTCCCGGGAATGGATCCCGTTGGACAAACCTTACGCGTCGCGAACCTGCCGTTTAGAGTGGTTGGGGTGATGGCGCGCAAAGGACAGGATCAGCAGGGGCGTGATCAAGACGATATTTCGTTTGCTCCTTTTACGACCGTGCAAAAGAAAGTGCTGGGCAGCCCGCGTCTGCAGGTCGCATACGCTTCGGCAGTTTCTCAGGATGCGACCTACACGGCACAGGAGCAGATTACTGAACTACTGCGGCAGCGGCATAAGCTCGGCGCAAACGAGCCCAACGATTTCACGGTCCGCAACATGACTGACATTGCTGAAGCGGCAAACGAAACCAACAACACCATGACGATTCTGCTTGCCTGCATCGCGAGCGTATCGTTGCTGGTGGGTGGCATCGGCATCATGAATATCATGCTGGTGTCGGTGACCGAACGCACCCGCGAGATTGGTATTCGCATGGCGATTGGCGCGCGTTCATCCGCCGTTCGTTATCAGTTTCTCATTGAATCTATCGTGCTCAGCCTGACTGGCGGATTTATTGGCATCGTTTTGGGAGTAGTTATTTCGGTGGCAATACCCAAATTGCTCGGATGGCCGACGCTCGTCTCGAGCCTCGCAATTATCGGCTCCGTCATCTTTTCAGCGGCGGTGGGAATCTTCTTCGGTTACTACCCCGCGCGCAAAGCCGCTGCTCTCGATCCCATCGAAGCCCTGCGCTACGAATAATTCAAAAGTTTCAAGTTTCAAGTTCGAAGAGAAGAGCGGGGGCAGGCCCCCTTCCTCACCTCTAGACTACCGAGTTGAGATGAGAATTAAAGCTTGAAGACTTTCAACGATGAAGGCAGCGACAACTTCAAAGTCTCCAGGTCGGGAAGGGGGCCTGCCCCCGCTGTTTTGATTGGTAAAGCCTCAAGCTAAATGTAAACCGCCCGCTTCGTGGAACTGAAACTGCCTTACCGTTTTTCCGATGCCGACTTCGCGGAAAAAGCCGAGTAGAACCTTGCCTTGGTGGCTGGGTGATGCGACCGAGACGTGTCCTGCATGCAGTCAGGCGTACGCATATCACACGGAAGTCCGCTGCTTCGATTGTGATGGACCGCTGTGCCCAATCTGTGTGCAGGTGACGACTACAATGAGTTTGTCATGCCCCGACTGCTGCGAAGCGAATACATCTGACGAATGAGGGGACCCGAATTATGGCAGCGCGCGCAATCTGGAAAGGAGAGTTGAAAGTAGGAGCGGCGAAGATTCCGGTCAAGCTGTACTCGGCCGTTGTCGATCGCACCGTCCATTTCCATATTCTCGACGACAAACACCTGACGCGCGTGAAGCAGCACATGGTAAGTCCTGACTCCGGCGACGAAATCGCAACTGAAGAAATCCAGAAAGGCTACGAGATTGAACCAGGGCGCTTTGTCGTGGTTACTGACGAAGAGCTTGCGAAGCTGGAACCTAAGGCTTCACGCGACATCGAGGTGACGGAATTCGTGCCGACCGAGGCCATCAGCCAGCAATGGTATGAGCGTCCTTACTACCTTGGCCCGGATGGCGATGAGAAATCTTATTTCGCACTTGCCGAAGCCTTGAACAACCGCGATCGCGAGGGCGTCGCCCATTGGGTGATGCGCAAGAAAAATTACGTCGGCGCGTTACGCGCTGAAGGCGACTACCTCTTGCTGGTCACGCTCAGGAACGCCGCTGAAGTGATTTCCGCCAAAGACCTCCCCAAGCCGGCGGGTCGCGCTCCGACCGCCAGGGAACTCAACATGGCGAAGCAATTAGTTGGCATGTTGGAAGACGAATTCAACCCTGCGGATTACAAGGACGAATACCGCGAGCGCGTCATGGAATTCATAGCAAAGAAAGCCAAAGGCAAAGCGCCGCGATTGCGCGCCGTTAAGGCGAAACGGAAACCTTCTTCGCTCGACAGCGTGCTCGAGAAGAGTTTGAAGCAGTTGAGAAAGGAGAAGCGCGCTGCCTAAGCGAACCACAAAACGAAGCCGCGCGACTACCGACGTCGACGAAGAGCAGGGGACACCGCGACCATTCTGGTCAGGCACGTTGACCTTTGGGCTCGTCAGTGTGCCCGTGAATCTTTTTCCGGCGAACAGAACGAGTCGCGCGCCGCTGCGCATGTTGAGCAGCGGCGGTGAGCCGCTGTCGCGGAAGTACTACTCCGAGAAAACAGAGCGCGATCTCGACGCAGATGAGATGGTGCGCGGTTATGAGTATGAAAAAGGGAAGTATGTCGTCGTCACTGACGAAGAACTGGAGCGGCTCGCGCCGGAAAAAACTCGCGACATCGATCTAAAACGTTTTGTGCCGGCGGCTTCGATTCCTCCGGTGTACTTCGAGCGTGGCTACTTCCTGACGCCCGATGCCGGGTCAGAGAAAGCCTACAAACTGCTGGCCGAGACGATGGATAAAGAAGAGAAGGCGGGCCTCGCTACGTTTGTAATGCGCGGCAAGGAATATCTCGTTTCAATATTCTCAGAACATGGAATTCTACGCGCCGAAACGATGCGGTTTCCTGACGAACTGCGCTCACCAGCCGACGTGGAGTTGCCAAAGAAGAAGAAAGTCGCACCCGCGCTGGTGCGGAAGTTTGAGAAAGTAATTGCGAACAAATCCAAAAAGGCATTGTCCGAACGGCAGCTTGAGAACGAGCAGACGCAGCAGTTATTGAAACTGGTCAAGAAAAAGAGTGCACAACGGAAGAACGTCGTTGAGGTCGAAACCGAGCAGCGCGAAGAGAGCAACGTCATCGATCTGATGGCGGTGTTAAAGAAGAGTTTGGCTGGCAAGAAGTAAATTTTAGTGTCCGACAAACTTCAGTCGGTCGTTAACGTATAAAGTCGGAAGGCACAAAAATGTCCACGCAAGATCAAAGTCGAGGCACCACCGCCGGCAACGGGTCGGATCCTGAAAAGCGCCGGCTCGAGCGACAGATGCAGCGGACGCGCGAGTCCCTCGCAGAAACAATTGGCGAAATCAAAGACACCGTCGAGCACGAACTGACTGCCGCTAAACAAACCGTCACGGGCGTTCTTGATTATCGCGAGCAGTTCAAAGAGGAACCGCTGGTTTGGAGTTTAGGTGCGCTTTCCGCGGGCTTTGCGCTCGGGTACACGCTTGGTTATGCGCACAAGAACAGCAAGCACGGCAAACAATCTTCGATAGCGGCGTTCGCAGATAGCATGGTTGAGGAACTCTCGTCCGTCGGACAAGGCATCGTGATGCCGGCGTTGAACGTGAAGATCAAGGAGTTGTTCGGGTTCGATTTTTCCGAAGTGCTGCACGACCTGGGACAGCAAAAGAAGAGGACCCGAAAGCTGCCCGCGAAGCGCAAGACTGTGACGGTCAGGAAGACTGCCGCGAAGCGCAAGCGCTCGCGTTGAAGGCAGTGACTCAGCTTTGGGCTGGGAGCGCAGACATCCTGCAATGAGCGCGTAGCGCGAAAAATCTTAATCTCAATCTTGAGCGCGAGCGAACCAGCAGACAGGATGTCTGCGCTCCCAGCTAACCACGTCCGTTACTATCTGCCGTCCGCTTCGCGAATTTTAAGTGCGCGTCGACCCAACCCACATGAAGCTATTGATCCTCGGCGGAACGCGATTCGTCGGACGCCATTTGGTGGCCGCTGCACTCTCGCGCAATCACGAAGTCACGCTCTTCAATCGCGGCAAGCATTCGCCTGCCAGCCTTGAAACTGTCGAAACGATTCACGGCGATCGGAACTCGGATCTCAACAAACTTGCCGGTCGCCATTGGGACGCGATCATTGATACGTGCGGGATCTTGCCGCGCGCTGTCAAAGCCTCTGCTGCGGCCCTCGTTGAGTCCGCACGCTCGTACGTTTTCATTTCCAGTGTTTCCGCGTACGCAGATATGAGTCAGCCCGGCGTTGATGAAAACGGAGCGCTGGCAACCCTGACGAGTGAGCAACTCGAAGAAGCGAATGCCATCGACGCGAGTGGACAAAGTTCGGCGGCGAGTTACGGAAAAATGTATGGTGGATTAAAAGCTCTATGCGAGCAGGAAGTTCGCGACGCGTTCCCGAATTCACATCTGATTGTCAGGCCAGGTTTGATCGTCGGTCCTTATGATTACACCGATCGGTTTAATTATTGGGTCGAACGGGTAGCGGCAGGCGGCGAAGTGCTGGCGCCAGGCCGCCGCGAACGTTTCCTACAGTTCATCGATGCGCGCGATCTGTCTCAATGGATCGTGCAAATGATCGAACATGAACAGAGCGGAATTTATAACGCGAATGGCAAACCTGGCGAAGTGACGATGGAGAGGTTGCTGGATGAATGCAAAGCGACAACGAAGAGTGATGCGGTGTTCACCTGGGTGGACGAAGATTTTCTGTTAAGAGAGCAAGTCATGGCCTGGACCGAGTTACCGCTCTACCTACCTGAGCAAGCGGCGCCGCATTTGAAAGGCTTCATGTTCGTTAACAGTCAGAAGGCCACCGCCCTGGGCTTACAGTTTCGACCGTTAACGGAAACGATCGCAGACACGCTCGCCTGGCGTCGTACTGTTGCAGACGAACCATTGCAGGCGGGCTTGACGGCGGACAGAGAACAAACGCTGCTGCGTAAGTGGCACGAAGCGCATTACTAACGCGTCCCTTAATAGGATTGCGATCGTCTTTTACCGGGACCGCCGGGCGTCCCGCCCGCAACGCGCCGCAAGGCGCGAAGTCTTGGACAATATTTTCCGCGCTTCGCGCTCATTGCGGGCGGGACGCCCGCGGTCCCAGTAGTAGCTGAACTTACCGGCAGCTAATATCGTAAGGCTTTAAGGAGGTGCGCGATTGTTCTGTTCAACTTGCGGTGTTGCCGTCGGCCAAAGCTTGAGCTACTGCAATTATTGTGGCGCTAAGCTGAACGACGAGCGGGGCAAATCCGGAGACCTGCGACCCGAAACCCTCGTGTTTGGAATGCTGGCTACCTTCGTCTTTGGGATTATTGCGATCACGGCGCTGATGGCGGCGATGAAAAATGCGATAGGCATGCAACTTGGCGAGATTGTTCCTTTCGCTGCTGTTTGTTTTTTGTTGATGCTGATCCTTGAGGGAGTCTTTATCGGATTGTTGCTGCAACGTACGCGATCGCGAAAGCTGAGTGCCACTGCGCGACCGCCGGAGAAGACTACGAAAGAACTTGATGCGGTCCCGCGTCATTCGCTGCCCGAACCCGTTTCGAGTGTGACTGAACACACCACGCGCGCGTTTGAGCCGATTCACTCAGAACGAAAGTCAAAGTAATTACGTTTCCCGAGTGCGCGTATCTTTATCCTCAACCTGATTCAAGGAACAATCCGCATGAGCCCGGCGTAAAGGTGTCATGAGCACCCCCAACACCGACGTTCCCCTCTCCGCTAATTCAGTAACAAACAAACGATCCAAACCCTTGCGAATATGGCCGGGCATCGCTGCCGTGGTCCTGCAATGGCTCGCCTGGCTGGTCCTTCCTGTCGTATTTCCCGCTGCTGGCATTTACGGTTTGCTTGGCTTACCGCTTGGCGCGCTCGCGGTCATTGTTTGGTGGCTCTTCTTTAGTCGAGCGGCCTGGATTGAACGCATCGGCGCGCTAGTCCTGTTGGGTTTGGCGCCATTCATAACCAAGCTGTTTGTTCATCCGTCAATTTCAAATGGCGCCCAGGGCTTCCTGATTTTCTTGTTGTCGATGCCCGTGATGAGTCTGGCGCTCGTGGCCTGGGCCGCGGCTACTCGACGCCTCGCAACCGGACCACGTCGCGCATCGCTGGTGGCGACGATTGTACTGGCGTGCGTGGCGTTGATGTTGATACGAACCGGCGGCATCAGCGGTGACGGCCAATCAGATCTGCATTTGCGTTGGACGAAAACTCCAGAAGAACGCTTGCTGGCCCAGGCGGCAAATGAGCCGCTGGCGCCCATTTCGGCGACGCCGGTCGCGAGTGAAGCTGCCGGCGAGTGGTCCGGGTTTCGAGGGGCCAGGCGCGACGGCATAGTTCGTGGCGTGCGCATCAACACTGATTGGACCGCAGCGCCGCCGGTCCAGATGTGGCGCAGGCCGGTCGGCCCCGGTTGGTCGTCGTTCGCGGTACAAGCCGGCCGGTTCTATACCCAGGAGCAGCGCGGCGAAGACGAGGTGGTGGCTTGTTACGATCTGAACAGCGGTCAACCGTTATGGCGACACAACGACCGCGCACGCTTCTGGGAGTCGAACGGCGGCGCCGGCCCTCGTGCAACACCCACCCTTAGCAATGGTCGTGTCTATTCACTTGGCGCCACCGGAATCGTTAACGTGCTCGACGCCGCCAGCGGTTCAGTGATTTGGTCCCGCAACGCAGTGGCTGATACGGGCGCCAAGATTCCCGGTTGGGGTATCTCAGGATCACCACTGGTGGTGAACGACACGCTAATCGTGGCTGCAGCCGGTTCACTCGCCGCTTATGATTTGGCTACCGGAACCCCGCGCTGGTACGGCCCGCGCGGCGGATCGAGTTACAGCTCACCACAACTTCTGACCGTTGACGGTGTGGCTCAGGTGCTGTTGCTGCATGCGACGGGCGCTACCAGCGTGGCCGTATCCGACGGCAAGTTACTTTGGGAACATCCCTGGCCGGGCATTCCGATTATCCAGCCGGCGCTTGCCGAAAATGGCGACATCTTAATGGCCGTCAGTGATAGCAGCGGCACGCGCCGGCTCGGAATCTCGCACGCCGCCGGCAGTTGGACCACGGAAGAGCGTTGGACCTCGGAAGATCTGAATCCGTTTTTCAATGACTTTGTTATAAACAAAGGCTACGCATTCGGCTTTGACGGCAACGTGCTCGCATGCATCAACCTGCAGGACGGAAAGCGCGCCTGGAAGGGCGGCCGCTACGGCAACGGGCAGCTCATTTTGCTCGCCGATCAGGATGTCTTGCTAGTGCTATCGGAAAAGGGAGAACTGGCGCTGGTGAAGGCGACTTCCGATACGTTTACTGAGCTGGCGCGCTTTCCGGCATTGGAAGGCAAAACCTGGAACCATCCAGTCGTCGTCGGCGACGTGCTGCTGGTGCGCAACGATCATGAGATGGCTGCGTTTCGCTTAGCGCGCGCGTGAGCTTTAGAGCGCGTCGGCTTGACGCCGCTTTCTAACGGTCGCAGATTGCGAAACGTAATTGCATAGCGCAGCTCGTCGACGCGCAGGATGCTATGCTCCCACACTGTGCGAGCCGGGCCGCTCAGGTGATACGCAGATCGCGGCTCGACCGGAACGTTTGCGCGGCGCCACTTGTCGTTTTCCTTAAGTCTAAAACGCAACACGCACGGGGTCAGCAATGATATACCCACGACTTCCCCGAACACCGCCTTATCGCGATGCCAGCCGATGCCCGTGCCTGGGGCATACTCGGTTACCAGCACGTGTTGAAAATCCTTAGGTTCCAACTTCGCAACTCGCGCGGCCAGCGCGCGCAGGGGGAGCAGAAATTCGGGAATTGGGTCTGCCTTCTGCAGCCGCGCACCTGAGTAGTCGTAATGCCAGCCGAAGGAAACCGTGCGGCGCTTGGCGAGGAATTGATGAAACTGAAACTCGCGGAAGGGCAGTTCGCTGATATGGGAAACGAGCGCGTCCTGTTCAGCCGGAGTAATTAGATCCGGTTGATACGTCAATCCTTCGGGAAGGTTACTCATCTCACCGGCTCGTTCGAAGAAGTCAAACTGCTTCACATTCACCTCACGCGCATGGAGCCACTGTGACTTTGGAGTGCGGTGACTTGTCACCGCTTTCCCTTTCGCGCCGGCTTGACGCCGCGGTTCTGATAAACGCTGCAACAGGTCGCAGCAACACCAAAGCGGCGACGGGTCGCCGCACTCCAAAAAGTTGACGCAAAGTAAATCTATTTACCTGATAACTATTGCGAAAATCAGTCATCGTTTTGTCATTAGGTTTTGTACCAGCGGGCAGACGTTGTCAGATCCGACTCGCATTACTAGAATAACAGCCGTTCCCTACTCAAACCGTCGGCCCCCTTTTTTACGTCCCTTTCATAGGAGTATGGCAATGGCTGATGAACGCAGGAGTCGACTCGATCCAAATGCGGATCGAGTTACACGGTGGCTCGCTGACAACCGCACCGAATTTGAAGACCAGGGCGTCAGCGAAGACAAATTGGCCGCGGCTGTTGGTATGCCTGCGGCAGATGTTACCGAGACGATAGACCATCTCGAGGCGCGTGAAGAGGTGGTGAGAGTTCCCCAAGGGCAGTCCACGCCGCCGCAGTTCGTGCTCAAACCCGGCAGGGGTTGGTCTGAAGTGAGAGACGGACTCGCTCGAGCAGCCGAGCAGAAAGCGTGACTGGTGGAGAAAGCTGAAACGTCCATCCGCTCGGCGGTGCCCACCTTTCTCGTAGCTGACGTGGCTGCGACAGCGCGCTGGTACGTCGAGAATCTGGGCTTTGAGATCGCCGGCCATTTCCCGAATGAGGAGCCTTACGCTTACGCGAGCGTGCAACTTGGCGCTGCGGAAATCATGCTGCTCTCTCTGCCCGGCTATCAGAAGCCAGACCTTCGCAATCAACGCCCCGCCGGGTTGTGGGACGCATACCTGCGCACCGAAGGCGTTCACAGTTTGTATCGCGACTTAGAGGGCCAGCCGTTCATTGAGATGGATCTAATCCAACGGCCCTATAGTGACTGGGAATTCGAAGTGCGCGATCCAAATGGTTATAGGATTGTATTCGGCGGATCTTATTGAACTATTGAACCGTGGGTACGAACCTGGAGGGTTGAAAATGAAATCGTTACTGAAAACAGCGCTGCGCTCGGTTGGCGTAAACGTTCGGCGCTACGATCCGACACACGACCTGGCGGAACTTCTCCGGCTATACCAGGTAGCAGCGGTATTCGATGTAGGCGCTAACGCCGGAATGTCAGGACGTTATTTTCGCAACCTCGGTTTCGCTGGCCCGTTGGTTTCCTTCGAACCGGTCAGTCGTTATTTCAAACTATTGTCTGCCGAGGCTGCCGCCGATCCCCTGTGGACCTGCGTCAACGCAGCTGTCGCTGAAGTTGAAGGCGAACAGGAAATCAATGTCTCGGGCGGACAGGGAGGCGCGAGTTCGTTTCTGAATAAAACAGGAACTACGTGGGCAAGTGCCCCCGAGCTGGATTACGTCGATCATGAACGCGTTCGCGTAACCACGATCGATCGGGCCGCACAAGAACATTACCCCAAAGGAGACCGCTTGTTTCTCAAGCTCGACGTGCAGGGGTACGAGCGCAAGGTGCTCGAAGGCGCAAGTCAAACAATGCCGCGAATAGTTGGCGTTCGCGTTGAGTTATCGGTGTCGCCGACCTACGAGGATGAGCCGCCGATGTTTGAAATCATGAACTTTCTTTCGCAACAGGGCTTCCGGCTCTGCGCCATTGAACCCGCCTGGTCTAACCTGAAGACCAGGGAAATCTACCAGATGGACGGGGTCTTTTTTCGCCCGGAGGCCGCTCTCTGAGAGCACTGCCAGGTTCTCAGGTAGGACCGCGCGGCGACAGGTCATCGCCCTCCAAAAAAGGCGGACTTAAGTGGATCGTAAACGTTTATTGACCTGGCTGCTGCGATTAGCGGGGATGATTGAGGTCCTTGCCTTTTTCGCTGTGGTGATGCCGCGTACGTGGATGGAAGCAGCGCACGCCTGGTTGGGTCTTGGCGCGATGCCCAGCGGCGCGGTTCTTATGTTTATGATCCGGCAAGCGTCGTATAGCTACGGCATGCATGGAATTTCTTTGTGGCTGTTGACGTTGGATCTCGATCGGTATCGCTTGCTGATAATGTTCAATGGCATCGCGTTTCTGCTCGCTGCGCCCGTGTTTTTCCTGATCGACTACACCTCAGGGGTTCCTTTTTGGTGGACGCTCAGCGATACCTCGTCGTGCCTGTTCTTTGGACTTGGAATACTGTGGTTGCTGAAACGTACGGGTGAACGCGGTTAGCCTGATAGCCGAGGCAGGCTGTTCCTTAAAGTTGAAATGTTTGGTATCGCATTCCGATAACGGTGAACGAAACGGAGCTACTTTTTTCCTACGGCACGCTGCAACTCGAGTCCGTGCAGATGGCGACCTTTGGCCGGTTACTGAGCGGATCCCGAGATACTTTGCTGCGGTTCGCGCTCGCCCCGCTGAAGATTGAAGACGCGCGTGTGATTGCCGTCAGTGGCAAAGCCGAACATACGATCGCTAAATTTACGGGTCACGACAACGATGTAATCCCGGGAGTGGTCTTCGAACTTACGGCTGATGACTTGCAGCGCGCTGACAATTATGAAGTCGCTGACTGTAGGCGAGTAGCGCTCACGCTTAGTTCAGGCCGGCTGGCCTGGGTTTACGTCGATGCGCAAACATGAGTTTCAGATCCCTTTGGGAGGGCAATGACATACTTGGCTGACCATCTGGGTGGAAGGGCTAAAGAGTCCGCTGGACCAACAAAATTCTGCGACGGCAATGAGGTCAGTACCACCCGCTATCGCGTGGTGGTACTGACCTCATCCCGCCACTAGTGTCATGATTGGGAAAGCGGGCTGTCCGCTACTGTTCTGGTCAGTCAATCAAGCAAAGGGAAACATTTATTTTGATTCACAACCAAAGCAATGCGTTTCAGGTTGAGTCCTGCGGCTGGTCGCTACCGCTCCCAGTTCTGATTTTGTCTAACGAACCTTGACACTTTTGCTCGGCAATATCGCACGAGGTCAGTACCCCCCCAAGGGAGCGGGAGTTAGAGCCGATGCGATTAAGCATCTCCCTCTCCCACTGGAGAGCAATGGCCCAAGCACACGTCTGCCCAGTCGCAAACGAGACTTGAACGCGTACTCACAAACGGAAGAGTGATTTCTAAAGGCCGCCCGGGGTTTCCATGTCGATAGGATCAGTAGTGATTACCCAATCCAACTTAATCGAGCAAGTGCCGGTGCAGTCGTCGGGCTCACATTTCAACCCATCCGGGAAAATTTCTCGCAAATAGCAGCGTCCACTCGTTGAGCACTTGCAAGAAACCACCAGTACCTGCCTGATAACCGGCTTTTTTTTAAACAAAAACCTGGTACCGTCAGCCTTCTTCCCGACTTTCCATGCCGCGCTGTAGCGGAGGACGTTTCCGTTAACGCTGATGCCTGCCATGCTGGGCGTTTTGGCTTTCGTATTCGTGGAGGTTTTTGAAAGGGCGACACTGCATGTTGCCAATACCAACAGCAGGCCGATGAGAAATTTTTTCATGGGCGTCTCCTTGAGGTCGTGAAGCTTGAACTTAGATAAAGCCCGGTCAATTTAGGTTTGCATACAAAACGACTGCCGGAATGCGAGGTCTTTCGAGTGGTGCGCGCGCAATCTATCACCGGATCGCATGTCCAGCAAGACTAAACTTCGGTAGTGACCGATTTTGAATTCTCTGTGCCGCCTCAGTGTCCTCTGTGCCTCAGTGGTTAATCCTTTTGTTGCCAGTTATTCACCACAGAGACACAGAGTACACAGAGGTTTCACGGAGGAAACTCAACGTGAAGCGGTCCTCCTGAGCCTACTTCTAACCGGTAGGTTGCTTGACCTGACGTCTTTCCTGTTTCATCCTTGCTCGCATGTACTGCCCGCATTGTGGCGTCCAAAACGCCGAAGCTACGAAGTTTTGTCGTGGTTGCGGCGAAGACCTGCGGCTGGTTTCACAAGCAGTCACCAAGAGCCTGTCTTTAGTTATTGCACAGAGAGTGGATGACGCGATCGATCGCGGCCGCGGCGGCTGGCGCAGCTATCAAATGTTTCGCGCAGAAAACCGTCGGGCCTATGCGCAAGCTCTGATGGCATTAAGTTCACTATTCATCGTGGTCTGGATGCTAATGCTCGGTCACGGAGACGTTTCATTCGCCGGCGGATTTTTGCTGGTCATGAGCGTAACCTTGCTGTTGACCAGTTTACGAGAGCTCTGGACCAGAAAACGCCGTGGGCGCCAGTTAGAACAAACAGAAGCATTAGGTTCGGGGATGACCACTAAAGAACTGCATCCTTACCGCGACACGCCGGATAGCAGCATTACCGACTCGACGACTAGAGAACTCAAAATTGATTCAGCGCGACGCGCTCGCGAAGATAAATCAACCAGTTGAATTGAAGTTTGTTTCTGATGGTGGATGGTGTCTATGTCAACAAATTCCCCCAACTATGAATATCAAAAACGGAGACTCATTCTTTGGGGGACTCTGCTGACGCTAATACCCGCCGTGATGATCATTGGCTTTCCCCTGGGTCGAGTGCTCGGCGTTGCCGCGATGCCGGCAATCGTCGCCGTAGTTTGGTTCGCCGCCGCCCTGGCCGCGGCGATCTATCGCACAACCTGGAAATGCCCGCGATGTCACAGACCCTTTTTCCGCCGCTTGCTTTACCACGCTGCGTTCACCACGAAATGTGTTCACTGCGGGCTTGAGCCGGCGAAATTCGAAACTACAAAAAACGAACCCAACGCATACCTGAGTAAATAAATTCTTCGCCGGCTCCATGGAATTCCAGCTCCAACACGCCAAACAAATTCTCGAGCGCACGCCGGCGACGCTGAACTCATTACTGCGTGACGTTTCTGAAGAGTGGTCGGCGTCTAACGAAGGCCCGGATACCTGGAGCCCGTTTGATGTTGTTGGCCACCTGATTCATGGCGAGAAAACTGACTGGACTCCCCGCGCACGAATCATCATCGAGCATGGAGAAGCCGGCGCCTTTGAACCATTTGATCGCTTTGCCATGTTTGAGAAGTCGAAGGGCAAACGGCTCAACGATCTGCTGGATGAATTCGCGCGACTGCGCCAGCAAAGCTTGCAGCAGCTCGAGGATTTGCAGCTCACTTCGGAATTGTTAGCTAAACGCGGCAACCATCCCGAGCTGGGTGTGGTTACGCTGAGCCAGTTGTTATCAACCTGGGTAGTGCACGATCTCAATCACATTGCGCAGATCGTGAGAGTCATGGCGAAGCAATATGGAACGGCAGTTGGTGTTTGGCGCCAATACTTAACTGTTCTAACAAGGTAGCGCGCCTTTGGAGTGCGGTGACCTGTCACCGCTTTCTCTTCACGGCGGCTTGATGCCGCGGTTCCGTAATACAAAGCGTTTGCGACAGGTCGCAGCGAAAACAAAGCGGTGACAGGTCACCGCACTCCAAACGCGCCCAGTGATTATCAAGCTCGACGATGTGAGCGGTCCCGAGATACAGGAGCTGTTACGCGAGCACCTGGAGTTTGCCGCACAACACTCGCCGCCCGAGAGTATTCATGCGCTCGATGTAGCAGGCCTGAAGCAACGGAACATTTCTTTTTGGACAGCATGGGAAGATGCTGAACTATTGGGTTGCGGCGCGCTCAAGGAGTTGGACGAACGCCACGGTGAGATTAAAGTCGATGCGCACGTCGACCCGGCATCTTCGAAAAGGCGTGGCCTCACAAGTCTTAAGCCATCTAATCGCAGAGGCGCGGCATCGAGGTTACACGCGTCTGAGTTTAGAAACCGGATCAAATGGCAGCCTTTGCGCCTGCACGCGCGCTCTATTCCAGATTTGGATTTGTTTACAGCGAACCGTTTGCGGATTACGTCGAGGATCCCTATAGCGTGTTCATGACCTTAGACCTTTGAGGCCATGAGGTAGGACCGGGGGGTAGGGAGAAGTCTTCAAGATTGCCAATTGTCAATTTCCGATTCCAATTGATCCGTCCCTTAAGTTGTAATCGGCCATCGGCAGTTCTCCATTGGCGTACATATCAAATCAATGACTAACAAATTCGCCGAGACAAGTGGGCGGCCCCGTGCTGTGCAAACGATTGTTTATGGCGGGCTCGCCATTGGCATCCTGGATGGACTCTTCGCCTTCGTTTTCTACGGCTTGAATACTGGGCGCCAAACCAATCCGCATTTTTCAGTCGGTTGCGGTGGGCTTGCTGGGCCGGTCCTCATTCGACGGCGGCTGGGGCACGTTCGCAGTTGGCCTACTACTTCATTTCCTGGTTGCCACTTGCATCGCCACCGTTTACTACTTCGCCGCGCTAAAGCTTCCCATCCTGATCCGCCACGCCATCGTCGCCGGTTTAGTCTACGGAATGATCGCGTATCTCGGCATGAATTATCTGGTCATCCCGCTATCACGTGTCGGCCTCCGACCGTTTTCCTTTCGCTTGTTTCTGCCGGCGTTTATCGGACACGCTTTCCTGGTCGGGTTACCGGTGGCGCTAATCGCGCGGTGGTCGGCTCGACTCCGAACAAAATTGCGGGGCGGGACGTCTTCGGTCCCAGCCTTCCAAGAAAAACACTGAAATTCAAATGCCGTAGTCTCTGGGTTGGGAAGGGGGCCTGCCCCCGCTCCTTCTCTTTCTCTTCAAGAGAAAACAGCGGGGGCAGGCCCCCTTCCTCACCTGAGAGATTACTCAGTTTGAGCAACCTACCTTCAGACGGTCATTCCATTTGACGAAAAGACCCTCCTGAAGGCGGTACTCCAAACAAAGAACTGCGGGTGGGACGCCCGCGGTCCCAGTGATTCATCAGAAGATGAACTTCACTGCGAGTTGTACGTTTCGGCGTTCGACGTTTCCGTTTGGCGTAATGCCTTTGACGGCGCCGACGAATCCGCTGGATACGTCCTGCGTTCCCGGTGCGATATACAGATTCGCATGGTTAAGCGCGTTGAAAAGTTCGGCGCGCAATTGCAGGCTGTATCGTTCGGACAACCTCACGTTTCGGCTCACACCGGCATCAAGGTTCCAAAGCCCGGGGCCGCGGAACTGATTGCGCGTTGTCATGTTTGCCGGATACGGACCAAAGTCTGCACAACCACCGCATACGGCATTGCCGAACGCTCCAACCGGTTGACCCGTCAGATCAAGGTAGTTGAAGAAGTTGGCGTTGCCCGTGTCGGTGACGTTCACAGCGAGTGGACCGTTCGCGACCAATCTTGGACTTGAAAGATTGGCGTTGGTGGCGTCAAAGACGGTGAACGGTGTGCCGGTGCGGGCGTTAAAGATGCCCGTAACTGACCAGCCATCGAACAAGGCCTTCGCAAGACCATCACTGTTCTTCGCGAACGGAAGCTGCCAAATCACGCTCCCAACGAAACGATGCCTGACGTCGAAATCGGCAGGGCCGTAGTCGAACGACGGATCGTAAGGATTGGTTAGACCGAGGTTGCTGTTAAAGGCGCCTTCGCTAAAGGTCGAGCTCAAATTGTCTTTTGCCGACGCGAAGGTGTAATGCAGTGTGAACTGCATGCCGGTGTTGCGGAAATTGTTGCCGTCCAGCCCTACAATCAAAGCGTTGTAGCGCGAGAAGCCTTCATTACCGCGAGTGTTGATGTTTGAGTAAGTGTTGTTGAGCCGCGAGTTCGGATCTGCGTCGCCGAGATAGAAAGCTCCCGATCCCTGAATGTTCAAGGGCGAGATCGAATACAGCTTCTCACCACGAGAACCCGAATACTCGACCGACAACACATTGCCCTTACTCAGTTCGCGTTGGAACGCGAGGCTATAGAAATGGGCGTAGGCATTAACGATGTCTTCGCGCACGTGGCGCAGACTGGTGGCGGGCAATAACTTGGTCGGCGGCGAAGTGCCGGCGAGTGGTCCCGCATTGTTGGTAGTGATTTGCAGGTTCGGGACGTCGACATTATTGAACAACGACAGCACCGCGTAGTTGGGCGGATTCTGAATCACGTTGAATGTGACGTTGCCGAAGTTTCTTTCATAGGCGAGTCCGTAGCCGCCGCGAATGCTGGTCCGGCCGTCGCCAAACATGTCCCAGGCGAAGCCAAGTCGCGGCGCAAAGTTGTTCCGGTCAGGCTTCCACAAACCACCAACCGGACTGTCCTGCGCGATCTGCACGCTGCCGTTTCGTATTTGTTCCTGCAGCGTAGCACCGGGTCCAAAGTAAAAGTTTGAATCCAGTTCCGGGTCCTTGTTGTGCTGTACGCCGTAATACTCATAGCGTACGCCGAGGTTCAAGACGAGATTCGGCCGCACGCGGAACGAATCGTTCAGATAAGCCGCCCACTCGTTATAGCGATTGCTGCGAGTGAAGTCGGGCGGGGCCACGGGCAGGCTCACGCTCTGACCGGGGATTTTGCCCTGCGGAAATACTGCCGCCTGAAACTGATTGATGTTGCCGGTCACGAAGTTGCCGAGCGCCAGCGCGTAGTTGCCTTGCGTGCCGAGACTCTCAACGGCGTTCTCATAAGCGCCAAACGTGTTGGTGTTCTGAATGTAAATATACTGACCGCCAAACTTGAATTGATGCCGGCCGCGCGTGTAGCTCAAGTCTTCGTAGACCTGACCAAGATTTTGCGGACCGCCAAAACCGGCGGGCGAATTGGCCGCGTTGTAAGGCCAGTAACCCGGCAGCGCGATCGTGTTGCCGCCGATTGTTCCGGTGGCACCGGGAAACATAAACAGACCTGGGCCGACCGGATTAGCGCCGTAGGGTTGGTCATTGTTCAGCCGATTGAACGCCAGTTTGCTTTCCGAAATAAGACTCGGTGAAAACGTGTGCGTCATCGAAACCAGGAAGTTGTTGTTTAGTGTGGTTGCGGGCGTATCAAAACCTTCCCAGGGGCTAAACGCCGAAGTGCCGTTCGGAAAGATTTTGCTCTCGCGAGCGTAACGTCCGTAGATCAAGGTTTTGCTGCTCAGGTTGAAATCGACCCGAGAAGCCAGCGAATAAGTATTTTGCGGGATTCCGCCGCCGAGGTTTGTTGGTTCCGTAAACCTTACCAATTCAAACGCAGGCAAGTTTGCCGGCAAGGCTGCGAAGGCATTACCCGCAGGCAAGTTGAAAGTGTTCACCAGCTGTCCCACGGTATAAGTTGTGCCCGCCGATGTGGCTTGCAATGAATAGCCGGCGAAATAGTTGCGCGTCGTTGCTGCAGAGGCGTTGATTAGCGCCGCCGTCGGTACGACCGATAGGACGTCGCCGGCACTGCGAACGCGAGTCCACTCGGTGCTGTTGAAGAAGAACAACTTGTCCTTGATCGCCGGCCCGCCAATCGTGTAGCCAAACTGATTGCGCGTGAAAACTCCGCGCGGTATCCCGTTGGCATTGTTGTTAAAGCCATTCGAAGCCAGCCGCGAAATGCGATTGAATTCAAACCCGGATCCGTGAAACGAATTTGAACCGCCGCGCGTCAGAACGTTGATGATACCGCCCGATGCGCGTCCGTATTCCGCTGAAAAATTACTGGTGACCACGCGAAATTCGCCCACCGCATCCAGCGGGATGTTTTGTCCCAGGGCTGCGTAATAGACGTTGTTGTTATCAACGCCATCGAGCAACACGTTCGTGCTGGCAGCGCGCTGGCCGTTGATGTTAAAACCGGCGCCGCGCCCGGAAACGCCGACGCCCGGCACTGCCGGTCCCGGATCGTCGCTGGCCACGTTATTCGCCAGGCCGATCAGATCGTAAGGATTGCGAGTGAGGGTCGGTAGTTCGCGGATCTGGGTGCCGGTGATGATGTTCGACACTTCCGCAGTTTGCGTATTTACCTCGACACCTTCGCTCGCGATGACGCTGACGGTTTCTCCGGTGACATCGGTGAGTGCAAGTTGTGTTTCGACCGACACTTTCGAACCGATCGTTACCTGCACTCTTTGATTACTCGCCTTGAAGTTACCGCCCTGCACGGTTACGTCGTACAGTCCCGGCGTGAGATTGCTAATGGTGTAGCTGCCATCGTCGTCGGTGGTGGCAGTGGTCTCGCGGCCGGTATCGACTGATTTGACGGTTACTTTCGCACCCGCCACGAGAGCTCCATTTGGGTCGGTCACCTTCCCATTAATTTGTCCGGTGGCGCCCTGGGCGAGCGCTGCACCGGCCATCGCGGCGATGGCTAACGCGATCAGCAGGACTGAAAACGTTTTTGCGCTCACCGTTCGTTTTGTTTTGGTCTTGCTCATAGTGAAATCCTTTCCCTACTTGAAACTTCATTGTCCGTGCCGGTAGGCACGATGAAGGGGAGTTTCGTTGTGACTGCAATTCGGTTGCTGGTCCGCCTTGATTGATCCGAGAAGCTGGAAAGCAACTGCTGAAGTCACACGGCTACGAGTGCAACGGCCGTGCCTTCTGGCCCATACACACAACAAGCCAGCTCGTCACTCACGCAAGCCAACTCACGTCAGCCGCTGGAAAAGAAATTGTGGAATATGGATCGTGGGGATGAGGAAGATTGCGGTTATTGGATTATGAGCTCCAGACAAGCGCGGCGAAGGTCTCATTGATCTACAAACTTTTGAATTCGTCTTCTTGTAAGTGGCGTTCAAACCCTGCAACGCTGCTGCACAAAATCAGAACTGGGAGCGGTAGCGACCAATCAAGCAAAGAGAAGCATTCATTTTGGCGACGCGTTTTAGCTTGAGTCTTGGGCTGGTCGCTACCGCTCCCAGTTCTGATTTTGTCTGGCGCACCTTGACACTTTTGCTCAGCAATATCGCAGGAGGTGAGTCAGATATGTGAATACCGTTGGTAATCACATAGTTGACGCACCTGCACTTTGCAAGTGACGGTGGAACCCTTCAATGCTGCTGCGCAAAATCAGAACTGGGAGCGGTAGCGACCAGCCAAACAATCAAGCAAAGGGAAGCATTTATTTTGGTGAGGCGCGTCTTAGGTTGAGTCTTGGGCTGGTCGCTACCGCTCCCAGTTCTGATTTTGTCTGGCGCACCTTGACACTTTTGCTCGGCAATATCGCAGGAGGTGAGTCAGATATGTGAATACCGTTGGTAATCACATAGTTGATGCACCTGCATCTGGCTTTCAGTTGAAACGTAGTATGTTTCACGCTGCCCGACGCACGTTGACCCAAGTGCAAGTGACGTTCGAACCCTCAACGCTGCTGCACAAAATCAGAACTGGGAGCGGTAGCGACCAGCCAAACAATCAAGCAAAGGGAAGCGTTCATTTTGGTGACGCGTCTTAGGTTGAGTCTTGGGCTGGTCGCTACCGCTCCAGTTCTGATTTTGTCTGGCGAACCGTGACACTTTTGCTCGGCAATATCGCAGGAGGTGAGTCAGATATATGTGAATACCGTTGGGCAGCTGGCTTTCAGTTGAATCGTAGTCGTTTCACGCTGCCCGACTCCCGTTGAACGCAAGTGCAAGTGACGTTGGAACCCTGCAACGCTGCTGCACAAAATCAGAACTGGGAGCGGTAGCGACGAGCCAAACAATCAAGCAAAGAGAAGCATTTATTTTGGTGACGCGTCTTAGGTTGAGTCCTGGGCTGGTCGCTACCGCTCCCAGTTCTGATTTTGTCTGGCGCACCTTGACACTTTTGCTCGGCAATATCGCACCTGCAGCTGGCTTTCAGTTGAAACGAGTATGTTCACGCTGCCCGACGCCCGTTGACCGCAAGTGCAAGTGACGTTGGAACCCTTCAATGCTGCTGCACAAAATCAGAACTGGGAGCGGTAGCGACCAGCCAAACAATCAAGGAAAGGGAAGCATTTATTTTGGTGACGCGTCTTAGGTTGAGTCTTGGGCTGGTCGCTACCGCTCCCAGTTCTGATTTTGTCTGGCGCACCTTGACACTTTTGCTCGGCAATATCGCACGAGGTAAGTCAGATATATGAAACCCTTGGGAGAGGGCCAGGGTGAGGGCCGACTCGGATACCAGGTTTTGAATTGCTCTACTCAAAAACAAAATCACCCGGGGCCTGGGCAGCGCCGGGTGATTGATGCGAACTATGGGTTAGGAGCCTAAGCTTGCGGACGTTGTTCGGCTTCGCGCGGACCGATCAACGGAAACACATTTCCAAACGCGCCAAGACTGATGTTGTAATGCTTGATCTTCGAATTTAGCGTCGTCACTTTGAGGTTCAGCAGCTTTGCTGCTCTTACCTGGTGCCCGCCAGTCTGCAGCAGTGCGCGCTTGATAAGATCAACCTCAAATCGGCGGACTTCCTCGTAGAAATCAAATTCGGAACCGATGATGACGGGCGTAACTTCGTTGATGCTCTGCACCTCGCACAAGACGCGCAGCACCAGCTCTCTCAGCGTGGTCATGCTGTGTCGAGCATTCGCCGATTCACTGTTGTCATCTACTGCGGTTGCCTGAGTCTGTTCCTGGTTTTGCCAGGTCGCGGCTAAGTTCATAAGGTCCTCCATGGCGTCTGCCTCAATTCGCCTGTTCTTGAGATATCCTGGCGATTTGACAGCACCAGTTATACGCGGGCCTTCGGGATGGCGCGCCAGTTTTGTGACAGAACGGCAGAGCTTTGTGACTAGAGGGCTTTAGCGAGTGACAGCGATGGAACGGCCCGGACTCAGCGGGTTATTCAGGGCAGCTTACCGAGGGCTTCCTGCAGTTTATCGCGGTGGTTGCGAGATAGGGTGAGCTGAGTGCCGTCGTTGAGGATCACGCGATATTCGCCGTGGAACCACGGCTGTAGCTCCTGAATGAAGTCGAGGCGAACAATTGAAGAGCGATGGATACGAACAAACTTCTTGGGATCGAGTTGCGCTTCAAGGCTGCTGATCGTCTCGCGCAGCAGGTGAGACTTTTTCGCGCTGTGGACCGAAACGTAATTCCCCTCGGCTTCGATCCAATCGATCTCCGCCGTGTCGAGAAAATAAATACGGCCGCCGGCTTTGATTACGAGTCGCTCAAGGTAGCGGTTGCCGGCCTTTAACTCTTCGAGCAGCGCGAGTATTCGTTGGTCTGTCCCGCCGTTGCGATCGCGAGCGAGTTGCGCCCGGGCGCGTTGCCAGGAAAGATCGAAGCGCTCCTGATCGAACGGCTTCAGCAGGTAGTCAAGCGCCTGCACTTCAAACGCGCGCACCGCATACTGATCATATGCGGTGACAAAGATGACGTAAGGCAACTTATCTTTTTCGAGTGAGGCCAGGACGTCGAAGCCGCCCACTTCCGGCATCTGCACATCCAGAAAAATCAGGTCCGGAGATTCGCTGCGAATTGCTTCCAGCGCTTCGCGGCCGTTACAGGATTCGCCGACGATTTCCACCTCTGGATCGCTCTGCAGCATTTCGCGCAGCATCTCGCGCGCGAGTGGTTCATCGTCCACCAGCAGCACTCGAATGCGGGGAGAATCCGTCATAGTCTGTTTAGCCCGGCGAATCGACGGGTTTGAGGACAGCACCCGTGGTAATGGAAAATATACGAAAAATTGTACGCAGCGAACGCGTTAAAGTTTCGCAAGTTTTTGAATTAGTTGAAGCTGGAGCGATAAACCGCGGCGCGCCGGGTTATTCGATTTCTGGTTGGCTGGAAGCGGAACCGTCTGTATGAAAGGGTATTTCCAAAGTTACTATCAATCCACCGGCGGGATCGTTGCTAAGATCAAAGAGATGATCAGCTCCATATAGTCTTTCCAGCCGCGTCTCGGTATTGGCCAACCCCAGACCCTTCTTGATCAAATTGTCGGAAGTCCGATGTTCAGGAAGGCCGGGGCCGTTGTCTCGCACTTTAATTCTCAGCGTCCCGTTGAGGCGTTTCGCTTCGATTTCAAGCAGACCGGTGGTGGAGCGAGGCGCTATTCCGTGGCGAATAGCATTTTCGACGATGGGTTGGAGAATGAGATTTGGCACTTTTGCCTCGAGGCTTTGAGGACTGATGTCCATTCGCGTAACTAAACGGTTTTGAAAACGGATGCGCTCGATTTCGAGATAACACCTGAGGAACTCCATCTCCTGTTGCAGGGTTACTTCCTGCGATCCGGAGTTTTCCAGCGTCAGGCGCAGGAAGTCTCCCAAGCGCGTAATCATTTTTCGCGCCGCCTCGACGTCTTTATTGAGTAGTGCCGAGATTGCGTGAAGCGTGTTGAAAAGGAAATGCGGGTGAAGCTGCATTTTCAGTGCTTGAAGTTGGGCGTGAGAAAGTTGCGCTTCGAGTTGTAGCGTCCGCAGCCGGCCCTCGCGGTACCGTTGGTAGTAACTGTAAGCGTAATACGAGAGTGCAATAAGCAAGTAAATGCCGATCCCCTCGCTGAAGTTGCTGACGACGAAACGCCACATGCTTTCCATCGTCAACGGCTTTCCCATCGGGTAGCCAAATCTGAGCCAAATAATGACGCGACCGAGCGCGGTCACGAGCCCGCTCAGAATTATGCTGATCGGAATATGGAGCAAGGCGCTGCGTACCCAGTTGTTTTTTTCAATTGGAAGCCGGGCGGCGGCGAACAGCACCAGGGGAGTCGCGAGCGCGAACAGATACGCCCACGACATCTGCATATAGAGTGACTCGGTGAACAGCATCGGGCGCTCAGAGCGATAAGAGGTGAAGTAGCCCTGAAACGTAAACACCAGGCCGATGAACGTCCAGATCGCCAGGATCAAAGCGAGGCGCACCCAACGGCGACGCCGGACCTTGATGGGAAACGGTCTGCTATCCGGTTGTGGAACTTCGTTGTAAGTCATTCGATCCGTAATGACCGTATCAAGGGGTGCCTTAAGTTCCGCCCAATCTAACTCAAACTCAATCTAAAAAGCACTCAACAGCAGACCTGAGTACGGCAGTAGCCCGAACGTCAGGGAGGGCTTTTTTCTGCGCCTTTGATAACGCGCGTGGCGTTAAGTCAGGAGTGTTGGAAGTTAAATGGTTAGGAAGAGATGTCCCCAACGTAGGCGTCGGCGGCAAGGCAGATTGCAGCTTGCCCACACTTGAACTGAGATTGGTCGATTCTTGCAATTGTGCACGCAACTTTTGCCCGAATCAGGTTTCGCGTGACACGGCGAGCCTAAGGAGGATTGGGCGAACCGCACTTTTACTCGAATAGAGTCGTGCGCACAATTCCATTGTGATGAACTGGCCGCGACCGCGGGCGGAGCGGCCTCAGCTAATGACCGAAAAAGTTGATGCCGCGCAGAGCCCATCCCAGCCCGACCCAATAAAGGCAATGACATACTGGCTGACCATCTGGGTCGAATGGTTAAGAGTCCGCTGGACAAAATTCTGCGACGGCAATGAGGTCAGTACCACCCCGCTACCGCGTGGTGGTACTGACCTCATCCCGCCACTACCCGTCACTAGTCTCATGATTGGGAAAGCGCGCTGTCCGCTACTGTTTTGGTCAGTCAAGTATGTCACTACCCTAATAGATCACTGCACAAGAATTTCTAGCAATCTTAAGAGTTACAGGCGGCTTATGACCAATCAGCGATCCCTTCTCCGGATTTTGACCGATCACCATGCCATCAAATAGCGGCGGCCCTTGCCACTGCTTCTCTATTTGAGAAATCTGTTCGCATCCGGGAGGTTCATTTACATGCAGACCAAGTTGCTCCAGAAGGCTCTTCGCCTTTTCATAATGCATCCCAAACACCGACGGCATGCGCGGTTCTTGTGCTATGTGCGGCGCGTTTGAAGCAACCGTCAAAGTTACCTGACTGCGGTGCTTCACCCTGCTGCCCGGGCTCGGGCTTTGCGAAATCACAGTTCCGACTTCGTAGTCCGTGCTTGGTTGATATAAAACCGATTCGTAAAGATCGATTGAACGGACACGGCGTCGCGCGTCCTCCAAATTCAAGGTTTGGTAGTTACCAACGATCACCCACGGAACGGCCACGGTCACTTCGACATCAACCGGACAGCCCTTCGCATACCTGCGTCCTGCGTCGGGTTTCTGTTTGATTACTGTTCCTTCACGTTCATCGCTTTCTTCACTTTGCGGTTTTCTGAAGTTCAGCCCAAGCTGCCTAATTTCGGATTCTGCATCCTCGCGACTGCGACGGATCAGGTCGGGGATCGTGATTGGATTGTCACCAAGCGAGGCGACCAAGAGATTCACCACGGTGTCAGGGGCCACGCGGGTATGCCGAACAGGATTTGTCCTAACAACGTTGCCTACCGGCCTACAGTCCGTTACGGGCTCCACAGTTCCGAGGCGAAGTTGCTTGTCTCGAAGTTTCTTCGTTGCTGTCGCTTGCCGGTCGTCTGTTGTATCAGGAACCTCGATACCCTTTTCAATGGTTAGATTAATCGCCGACCCCGCAGTGGCACTGCTTCCGGCTGCCGGGTCTTGCCTTACTACGATGTACTCTGGTTTGTTCCTTTGGCCGTCTATTTTCCCTGGTTTAAATCCGGCGGCCTGAATCGCGCCAACGGCCTGCTCGCTCGTCTTGTTCAGTAGATTAGGAACCGTTCCCGGTCTTGAGTCGGTATCTGTTATGGTTCCCGTTCCACGGACCGGTGTCACCTCGAATGGTCGCGGGCGTGGATGGGCATCGTGCCCTCCGGCAATCGCCGCAGCGTCTTTAGCTTTTTCGCCATGCTTAAAAACTTCGGGTTCCAATTGCAGATAGGTCGCAGCCAGCGCGGCGGCTAAGCGCGGGTTTTCTTTCTGTACCAGGACGGCAAGCGGGTAATAAGCGGCGGGCTGCTCAGGACGGCTCCTGACCGCTAGCCAGTAGTTTGCTTTCGCAGCTTCTTCATTACCCTGGTCGTCGAACAGGTCCCCTAAATTGAAGTAAGCTTCAGCAAAGTCGCGATGCGCACTGATGGCCTCGCGGTGTAAACGCTCTGCACGTTGATACGCTGTTTTGGCTCCCGCTTCGTCACCTTCCAGGTGCGCGACATTTCCCAGCCCCTGATAAGCGCGTCCAAGATTTGTCGCTGGAAACGGATAGATAGTATTCGACTGTTGAATCGACTGTAGCGATTCCTGGGCCAGAAGAAACTGGTCTTTCGCTTTCTGTAAATTGCCGCGGGTCTGCACAAGTTCGCCTTCGCGAAGATAGGCTTCGCCAAGGTTTGATTTGGTGGCGACCTCCGCTTGGGGGCGACCACCCTGTGGCGCTGTAATCGCTGCCGTGTACGACTCCTTCGCTTTCTGAAAACGTCTTACCGCGTCGGCGTCATTGCCGGTGTCCGCGGCGACTTGAGCGAAATTTAGATTGACGTTGCCAAGCGCATTGAGCGCTCGGACCGACTGTGAGTCGGCGGGTGGAAGAGTGTTGAGTAATGCTTCGGCCTTTGTGAGTTGTCCGGTCAGGCGGTAGGCTTCGCTTTTATCGATCACGAGATCTGACGGCACGACCTGCCCGGCCTTTTCGTAGGCTTCGACTGCGCGCTGACCCTGTCCCCAATCAGTGTAAACATGTCCCACGACCTGGTTGGCGACTGGGTCCTGTTTGAGTATGGCGTTCTGTCGAGCCGTGGTAAAACTGCGGCTCCGTTGCTCGACCGTAGAAAAATGCGGAATAACATTTTGCGTTGAGTAGGTAGGTTGAGTCGTCAGGAGAACCCGGTTGGTCCAGGCAAGCACCGATAAAACACGAGCGTCGGTCGCTTGATTGGGACGATCCACGCCTTTGGTAAAGACCATTTCCTGTAACAGTGGGACCTCACCGGTCTGCGTTCCACCCTGGCCGTTTGGTGATGGTGATGGTGATGGCGTCGGCGAGGGTGATGGAGGCGGCGGCGGAACATTGGGTTTGACGGTGACGTTAAGGGGCCAATCCAACTGCGACTGCGTACAACGCGGTTCCTTATTGCAATCCACACAGATCGCGTAAACGTTGGCCCGATACTGCCCGGGTAACAGGCTCGTCGCGTCGAACCGCAAAATCGCACTGATCGGCAAACTTACACGTGGGGGCACCGCAGCCTTTTGCTGAACTACAAGCCTGAGCCATGGGGTGTTCGATGTCCGAAACTCGAAGTAGTGTGTCTGCCGGCAGTCGTTCAGGACGTGGTAAGTTCCGCTGAAATCCAGCACTTGTCCGGCTTGCACATCGATTGACATGCCCGTTTGAACTTGCGGCGACCACGCATGAGCAAAATTTCTCAGCAGGTAGAAAGGCGATGGCCCGTATAGAGCCGTCATGCTATCTGTCAGTTTCGCTTGCGTTAACGGAAACTGGCCTTCGGTGTACTTCACGGCTCCTTCCAGTACAACAACCGACGGATCCTGACCATCTTCAGGGACAGTGAATTCATACTCGGTGCCAGACGCGGCGAGTCGCACGTAAGTTGAGTTCGAATTAAAAGTGCCTTTCACTTTCACCCAAATTTTCCCCCACCAACTAATGGTAGAAGAGATTCCGACTTTGGAATTTTCTTTGATGATGACCTCGTTATCTCGCTCGGAAAACGGCGCGTCAAAAAAGAGCACCGTCACGCTTGTCTCGCCGAAGGTTTGGATCAGATCTCCCGTGAACAACAAGGTTCCGGCACTTGCAGCTAGAACTTCACCGCCCTTCGCTCGCGTCACGGTCGCTTGCGTCGTAGTTACCTCGACCAGGTCTTTCTGGCCAACCGCGATGCTTTTGATTGTGGCCGCCGGTTTATCAGCGGACATGGAAGTTACTTGCGCCTGCGCGCCGCTTCCGCTGATCGAAGAAAACATCAGCAGCCCGATAAGGAGCCAGAGCGGACCTGAAGATATGGGTTCTGGTGAATTCATGACGGCTACTCCTAGGTTGGTGCCAGCGAGGCCTTGCGGCGCATTTTCCCTGTCAGCCAGTAGGCGATGAACGGCGCGGCCAGATGGTAAGACTTGAGGATGAACACAAGTGCATTTTGGTAAAGCAGGAAGGCTATGAGCAGATAGACAACGTCCAGAGCAAAAAGCAGCCCGGGCACGTCTATTTTCTTTTTGCGAATTGGAATTTGAGTGCTGAACACGTGCCTGAAGCGGGCCTGGACCAGGGCGCCAAAGCCGGCCATCAGCGCGACGACGAGAAAGTCGTATGAGGTCGGCAACACGCGCACGTAAACGTTAGCGAGGATGTTGGAGATCACGTTGGCGTGAATTTCTGTGCCAAATCTTCGTTCGCCCTGCAACAGATCCCATGAGTCGTCCGGCGTCTTAAAACCGATGAGCACCACCTTACCCTGATACTCACGCATGTAGGCGTCTTGATCGCGTCTCTCATAGACGTCGCGATAGGAACGAGTTGCGTCGGTCAAACGAGAGCCCTTCGCGAGATCATAAGGAAAGTCGTAAAGCCACTGATTGTTTTGGTCAACTGGAATCGCTTTAAGCAAAGTACTATCAGAGCGCAGTTGAATTTGGTGAGTACTGTCATTATAAAAAGCCTTTACAGTGGGACCACTGGACAGGAAACGCGCGGCCGCTTCCAGGCCCAACGAAGGTGTAACAGCATTCTCTTGACCCGACTCGGCCGAATTATTCCGTGCGGGCTGGCCTAACTGATAAACGCGGACTAAGCCGCCACGCACGGCTCCGACGTCAACATTTCCCCAACGATCTCCGACTGCGTCTCGCAAGCCTTCGGCAATGTCCTTTACGACTACACCTTGTTCGTCGAGGGCCTTGCCGAGCACTACGTCCGTGCCTTGCGCTTGCGCGGCTTTGATCGCAGCGGCGAAGGCTGCGTCATATTCAGTGGCGTCATTGACCTCCAGATCGAAAACGACTGTTTTGGCTTTCGCCTTAGCCAGTGCAGTGAGGAGTGGCCCGTGGTATTGGCGCCATTTCCAATTGGGTTCGCCCATCCCGCCGTTATCGCCCGGTTCCGCCAGAATCAAACGAACGTTTTGATCGAATTTTTTAGGAACGTAGTTCTCCATGTAAGGAATGAACTTCGCCTCCAGCCAGTCGTCGAGATGGAAAGGAAAATTAAACAGACCTACATAGCCGAGCAGAAAAATCATCAGTGTGGCGAGCGCCGACGCGAGAAACGTTCTGTTCCAGTGAATGATCTCTTTGTCGGCCGCCGTAATGCCTTTCTGTTCCTGCGCAATGGCCGCCGATATCTCGTCTAGTTTGCCCGGCGTGGCGTCCTTGGTTTTGTCTTCCCACGCTTCGATGTTCGTCTCATAGGTTTTCTTAACAGCTTTCAGTCGCGCTACATTCTTAACGGCAGAAGAGCGAAATAATTTAAGCAGCGGATCGTAGAAGTGGGTGTGTTGCTGTAGATCGAAGATTACGCCGGTGTCCGAACGCATGAACAGAACCGGGGTAGCAAACGCCACCGGCTCTTTCGTGATGTCCATATGGATTCGGTTGCGCGCATGCGAGATCGCCATGTCAACCTGGCCTCGATTCGCCCCTTTGCAAAGCTTCATATAAAACTCACGGGCAAAAGTCAGCGCCGCTGGATCAGAAATCGGGTATTGCATCGCGATTACCGCAGGTATGCCGCGAGCGACGAGCTGCGGCGCTACGGCGGCCAATTGATTTGTGTCAGAAAACTCGGCACCCTGGCAGGCGTTGAGGACAATTAACTTCAACGAAGGATAGGTACGGAAGAAATCGGCAAAAGCGTCCGCCGAGATCAGGTCATGGCCCTCGTCTTCATTGTTAATTGCCAGGTAACCCTGACTGCCATCAAATGTTCCGTGCCCGATGAAATGAAGAATGTGATATTCGTCGTCGTTCAGCGCTCGACTGATGCGATTGCGCGTCACCTTTCCTTCAAGCACGTCGACTTCGATCGTTTCAACATCTGACAGGGCCTCGAGAATTAATTGTTTTTCCTCTTCGACTTTCAGGCCTGAGGCTTCCGGTATCACGACCAGAACTTTAACGGGTGGTGCGGTCTTCAGTGCCTTGATTGGCTCTTTTAATTCTATGTAACGCGTGATCGGAGTTTTGCCGGAGGTGCAGAGGAAGCATTTAGTTCCCTGGTCGTAGAGAAACTCCCATGGCAGCGCGGCGATTTCAGGCGGCGTGAGAATCAGCCGAATGCGCATCCCTTTTTCATCATCGGTGAGAACATTTCCCAGGCACTTCAGGAGCATGTCGCCGATGTCTTTTTGAAATAAAGATTGGTGCAGCGCCACGCCGAACGTCAGCGGAAGATCGTTGCCCTGAACGATCTGCCGAAGTTGTTTTAGTTGCGCCGCCTCGTCTACACACTCAGGGGCGAGTGTAAAAACCCCGTCGGCTTCACCCAGCGTTTCAGACTTCACCCGCACCCGGTAGGCTTCGCCAACCTTGCTCTCGATGTACAAATCAAAATTCTTGTACTCCATCCGTACCTCTCCAAAGCGGGATCGGTGATTAGAGTGTGGCTAGTAAACGGCGGTCATTTCGCACTTTTGGGTTGGGGCAATTGTTCAAGGAATTGGAGGTTTTGACTATAAAAATCAATGACGACGGTTCGCGATCGTTGAACGCTGCATGCGAGATGTGCAGCGTGTTTGAGACTTGCTGAGCTTACCCTGGCGACGGACGCACTCTATGTTCAGACGCGGGAGAAGTCAAGATTTTCGCAGTGCGGTCGGGCGATCACAGTTAGACCCTAAGTATTTTCTGATGCCACCTCCTCTATTTGGCGATCTCGAAATCTGCGCCTCATGCGCTATGGAATAGTTTGACAGTTTCAGCGCTGTGTTCGTATGTTCTCAACACAAACAACTGAGCGTGACTTAATGCTAGAGTGCCGGCTTCCCAAGCTGAAAGTTGTGACTTCGATCATGGCCTCTCACTGCAGGCGCCATCAACTCATCGCTGTATTACTGATCGCAGCTTTCGCCCTCCTATTCGTTTGCCCTGCAATGGCTCAAACAAAACCTTCGGACTCTGAAATGAAGGAAGTCGTCCGCTTGCTGCTCCAGCGGGAAGTAGAGCGCCCCGCAGACGGCGCGGATGTCACTGTGCTGCTTGGGCCAAACGTTAAATCCAGCTGGATTCCCGACGCGCCTGGTTTCGCCATTCGTCAACTTAACTACGATGAGCAGAAGCGAATTCCTGAGTATTACGATCTGATCTCGTCATTCAAAGACAGCGTAATTGAACTTGCACTCACGAAGGGTAACTACTGCAGAAAGGCTGGCCATCGATACGAATTCCGCCGCGACGTAAAAACCTGGCAGTCAAGAGTCGTCGGCTATGTTGAATCGACTGCTGTGGGCGGTCGTTGCGATGGATGCGTCGCTGGATCAGGGGCAACGTATTCGCTTCGTAGTCAAATTGAGGAGCCGAGTGCGCAAGCGTCGCGCGCCGGAAACTTACGTCTCACCGGTTCAGTTCGAAACATCAGTTGTTCCAGGGATGCGGAGTATGTTCGATGCGATGTGGCACTCAACCTGAAGTTTACGAACGTAGGCAGCCCGCCGTTGATAATTTTGCAGCCGCAAGGCGACTATGAATTTTGGCACGGAGGAAGCTCTCTCGCTCTTTCTGAAAGAGATTCGCGCACGCATTCACTTGTTTATGACCTCAACCACTGGCCGTCTGTTTATCAAAGCCCGGAATATCAAAAGCTAGCGAGTCTCTTGGATCAAAGTGCTCCGCCCGGGGGGATTACGCGTGTGTTGCCCGCGAACGCGAGTTGGAATTGGGAAACATCTATTCCATTAGTCCTTCAAGAAGGGAACTCCTGTAATCAGCATGTTGGGGTGGAGATCGGTTGGGAAGAGATTAAGCGCCGGCCGGCTCCATTGTGGTTACGAGTGTCTTACGAGATGTGGCCGTTCAACGTTGAGAACTTCAAGCCAAACCTGGGCGGCGTTTTGCGGAAGCGATGGCAGAATCAGGGAATGTTGTACCTTGAAGAAAAAAGCGGAAGATACTGGCATGCGATGGTTACGTCCGAACCGATTGAGTTTCCTTTAAATCAAATTGATCCGGCTCGTTAAAGCAGTCTGAGTGCTCAACAAAGAAAAGGCCGCTGGCGTGATTTCCAGCGGCCTCCGTCCAATCTCAGCCCCCACCGTGGACACTCATCGCAACTTCCTTTTTAACGCCAACGCACAGAATGTCCGGTCTTCTTTCGACAGTTACGAGAAGCGCTTAGCGGTCTCAATATCGGATCAGCTCGATCGTTGTCGTTTCCTCTGTCAACGTGAGCGGCTGACGACCTTAAGTCGGCGGTGGATGTACTTGTGGCGCGCGCTCTCGGCAGCATCGTTTATTGCGCACACGGATCAACCTTTGCAAGTTTCAGTTTGTAAACCTCCATTTTCTGTTCCAGGCGCTGCTGCACATCTGATAGTTTTCCATTAGGCAGTACACCCAGATTCAGATTCTTCGTCTCCCCGCAATAAGGAACTTGCTCCGTGGGCACATTGAACTTACTCATCAACGCCGCATCACCGTAAATCGGAACGCCGTTGACGAGAACAAGCGAAACGTCTTGCGGCTTGGATTGCACGAGCGTATCGAATGGCTGGGTTGCATCTCCGCGCAGTAGAAACATGTCGGCATACAGTCCCGGCTCAATCGTTCCTACCTTGTCGTCGATGTTTGCGATTCTCGCGGGAATGGAGGTAGCCATTTCGAACAACTGCTGATTCGAGAAGAATCCGCCGAGAGTAGTCTTGTTGAGATTTGCGGCATATTTGATTTCACCCAACATGTTTGTGGCTCCCGAAGGCGCCCAATCCGGCGCGAGCGCGATCGAAACCCCTTCTCTGAAAGCAGCAACCACGTCCGTGGTGGTGTTATAGAGAATCATGTTGCTTTGCGGAGACCAGACGAGGGCCGTAGCCGCTAGTCTCATCTTTGCAAAATCACTCTTATCGAAAGCGACACCATGGATAACGGCCGTCGTGTGCGTGAGAAACCCGCGCGATTTGAGCAGGTCAAATTCTTTGATTGAATCAGGATCTGTCCGCTTGCCTTCGGCGACATGGATCAGCACCAGATCTAATTTTTTTTCAGCAACCTTTCGCCGCACGTCGGCTGCGGCCGCCTCATTATAATCTCGGGCGACACCAAGAACATTTTGGACTCTTTCGGGTCCGTGTTGGGGGTAAAAGCCGGAGTCAATCTCCAGCTTCCTCACCGCAAGTCGAGATAAGCAGGCAGGAAAAGTCGTAAATGATCTGGGTATGAACATACCGGAGAACGTGGTGGTGCCGCCCGTTATGGCCTGCACTTCAGCAAACTCGGCGATATCACAATAACCCTGCGGATCGTCCTGTATGTTTCGAGCTGGCGTTGAGATTTCCTGCTTGTATTTCTCAAGCGAGCGCCATTCGTAACGGTTGTTGAAGAGTTTCCCCGCGTGCCATGGTTGAAACATCGCGTACATCGGGTGGTTGTGTAGATCAACAAAGCCGGGAAAGATGATGTCGTTAGTGTCGACCCAAATCGCATTCTCTTCTTTTGGCTGCGTGTCTGACACAGCGCTAATTTTCTTGTGCTTGATTACGACCCATCCCTTATTGAGAACCTTTTCCGGAGTAACCACGCTGCCGCTGATAACGATTGTTCGATCCTGGGCTTGAATTACCGAGCAGACACAGAGTGTGAGGGCCCAGAAAAATACAAGGCGCCATTTCTTGATTCGAATCATGGATGTCCCTCCATTTATTCAATGAGTAAACAGGGTGGATTGTTGGAGGCTGGATTGGCCGAGTGTGTAGCAGAGCTTGAGTTCAGCCTCTAGACGAAAACGGCTGGGAATATATGACTTTGTATTTTAGTCTGTCAATAAATGAAATTCATATGACTTGGCAAAGAGAAACGCCGCCGGAAACCACTTGCCAGCGGCCGTAAAATTTGGCTGGCCACCGTCAGAACCTTCGCAACTTTCCTGTGAGCAAATTTGTGTTTGGCTGCTAGCACGGCACAGCGGGTCAGTATCGTGGGTCGGCTAATTCAGAACCGGGAGCGGTAGCGACCGGGTCGACCTCGCCTAACCGCACAAGATCAGTGCTATTTATTGACGCGCCAAAACTCAACCGTGAATGACAACGCGACGTGACCCGGTCGCTACCGCTCCCGGTTCTGAATTTGTGTTAGCGCGGGGCGGCTCAGTATCGTGGGTCGGCTAATTCAGAACCGGGAGCGGTAGCGACCGGGTCGACTGGCCTAACCGAACAAGATCAGTGCTATTTATTGACGCGCCAAAAACTCAACCGTGAATGGCAACGCCACCTGACCCGGTCGCTACCGCTCCCGGTTCTGAATTTGTGTTTGGCTTCTGGCGTAGTACAGGCGGCTCAGTATCGTGGGTCGGCTAATTCAGAACCGGGAGCGGTAGCGACCGGCTCGCCGCGCGCAAAATGAAAAGGCCGCCGGAAACTGCTTCCAGCGGCCTTTAGAAATTTTGGCTCCGCAGGTAGGACTCGAACCTACAACCCTTCGGTTAACAGCCGAATGCTCTGCCATTGAGCTACTGCGGAATAAGCGCCCTTGCATAGTCTCAAACTATGCGCGGGCGCGAAGAAATTTTTATAACAGATGAAAATTAGAGCGTCAAGGCGACCTATTTTGCGGTAGTGATCTAGTTTGCCTAAGCGCCTCTGAGTGACGTGAGGTCAGTACCACCCGGCGGTAGCGGGTGGGTCGATTGAGAAGCATTCATCCCTGATGAATTCCGTGCCTTTGCCTATTAGTCATGCATAACACCCAGGACTTGAATGCTTCTCCCTCGACCCACCCGCTACCGCAGGTGTACTGACTTCACTCCGAGTCGCGTCGCTTCAACTCAAACCTCAGTGAACCGTTAACGGCGAAACCCTCCATCAGCTAAAAACGTGAATGGCAACGCGCGTGACCCGGTCGCTACCGCTCCCGGTTCTGAGTTTGTGTTGCGTCTCGGACGGTTACTCATCGATCACGTGATCGACTCTTTCTTTAGAGGCAATGACCCGCGTTGCTGGATTATTGTCCAGCATGCGCCACCCGGGACAGTTAGTACCCTGGCAAGGCGTTCCGTTGTACTGCCAAATTTTTCCGTCCGTGTGCAACTGAAACAGCTGTGCACCGCTGGCAACAATCATTGAAGTAGCCGGATTGTTGTCGAGCATCTGCCAGCCGGGACACGAATTGCCGTTACAAGCTGTACCGGTAAAACGCCAAATCTTGCCGCCGTTGTGCAGCTGATAAAGTGAGCCGCCACCACCGGCAACGATGGCGGTAGTAGCAGGGTTGTTATCGAGCATCTGCCAACCCGGACATGAGTTGCCGCTGCAGGGTGTACCCGTGTAACGCCAGATCTTGCCGCCGCTATGTAACTGATAAAGGGCATTGCCGGCGCCGGCAACGATCGAGACCGTCGCTTGATTGTTATCCAACAATTCCCAGCCGGGGCAGGAATTTCCATTGCACGGCGTTCCGGTGTAACGCCAAATTCTGCCGCCGTTATGCAGCTGGTAAAGGTTCGCACCGTCCGCGACGATGAACGCAGTGAGCGGATTGTTATCGAGAAGGCGCCAACCGGGACACGAGGCGCCGCTGCATGGAGTTCCGGTAAACGTCCAAATCTTGCGCGAACTGTGCAGCTGATAGAGTCGCCCACCAGCCGCGACGATCGCTCTGGTGTCTGGATTGTTATCAATCATCTGCCAACCGGGGCAGGAGTTGCCACTGCAAGCCGTGCCGGTGAAGCGCCAAATTTTTCCGTCCTGGTGTCGTTGGTATATTCGTGGGCCATCTACTGCGATGGCTCTCGTAGCCGGGTTGTTGTCGAGCATCTGCCAGCCTGGACACGAGTTACCACTGCACGGTGTGCCCGTGTAGCGCCAGATTTTTCCATCCTGGTGCATCTGAAAAAGCGGGCTTTGCGCGGTCGCTGTGATCTGAACAATGAGGAGGAGGGGAAGTGTGAACAACAGGTTGCGAACCAGGGAAAAGCGTTGAGAAGTGGAAGTCTGAGGCATTTTTTGTCCTTTCTGAGGGTGAGCGGTTATAAGAAGTTGAGTAACGTGCGCGCATCCTATTTTCTTCGTGGAATAAAAGCAATAGCGCTGCGCCGCTCTGAGACGCGAGCGTGCACCAGGTTTTTGACGGCAGGGACGTACTTGCGCCTGAATGCGAAGTGGGAGAATATCTCGCACTACGAAAATGAGCGTTGAAACTTGCTGGCGGAATTGGTCCGTCTGAAAGAGGCTTGCATGGAACGTCGAATCACTTCATGGTTCAGTAAAAACTTGAGCAGTGAAATGCCGCTGGTGGCTTATGGCCACGCGGGCCAGCCCCTTTTGATGTTTCCCACCGCGGCGGCCGATTATCTCGAGTATGAACGCTTTCATCTGGTTGATGCGATTAAGCCTCACATCGAAAGCGGACGCATTCGCGCATATTCGATCAATAGCGTTAACCGCTACAGTTTGCTCAATGAACAGATGCCGCCGCACATGAAGGCCGAGTTGCTGACGCGGTTCGATCGTTACATCACCGAAGAAGTTTTGCCGCTGATTCAAAACGACGCCGCGGGCGGCGAAACCAGGCCTTTGACGACAGGCGCAAGCCTGGGCGCCTTTCTCGCTGCAAACGCTTACTTCAAGCATCCCGATTTATTTCGCGGCGTGATTGCGATGAGCGGAAGTTACGACGTGCGTTCTTATCTGAAGGGTTACTACGACGATAACGTCTACTTCAACAATCCCGCGGATTATCTCGCCAACTTAAACGACGATCACTACCTGCCGATGCTGCAAAAAGCAGACGCCATTTACATTCTCTCCGGTCGCGGAAACTATGAAGCTCCCGATCGCAGTCAAAACCTCTCAGACATCCTGACCGCTAAGAACATCCCACACACACTCGACCTGTGGGGCGCCGACGTGGATCACGATTGGCCCTGGTGGCGCAAGATGCTGCCCTTCACGCTGGACCGCATCGTGAAAGGATGAGGGATGAGGGATGAAGGATGAATCAACCATCAAACTAGTCCGGGTCTGGTAGGATAGAGACCGCTTTACGCATACCGAACCGCTTCAGCTAATCGCCGCTTAGAAATCCGACAAAGGAGACTCTATGAGGACCGATCTATGCGAGCGGTTGAAGAACTTTGCCCTTCGAATCATTGGTTTATATTCGGCCCTTCCGAAGACGGGACCGGCTGTCGTCATAGGATCTCAAATTCTGAGGTCGGGAACTTCTCCAGGGGCTCAATACCGTGAGGCTAGAAGGGCTAAGTCGAATGCCGATTTCATTAGCAAGATAGAGGGCGCCTTGCAGGAATTGGATGAAACCGAATATTGGCTTGAGTTAATTGGGGAGTCAGGCATTCTCCCTGCGACACGTCTGATTCCATTACATAAAGAAGCAGAAGAACTGATCGCAATTCTTGTTACCATAACGAAGCGCACCAAACTACGAGGTGGCCTGAGGAAAAGGTGAGTTTCATCCTTCATCCTTCCGCCTTCATCCTTTCTTTTCACCCCGGTTCGTCTTCGCCCTTCTTGCCCTTTTTCTTTTGCGGTTCAGCTTCGCGCGGTCGGGTCGCCGGGGGCGGCGGGCCATCTACCTTTGGCGTAACTGTTTCTGTTCGAGGTTGCGGATTCGCGGGTCCTTCCTCTGCTCGCGGCGGCGGCGGTAAAGTCATCTGCTCAAGCTTAGGTTCAGTAGACGCGGCCGGCAGAGTTGTGTTGTCTTTATCCTCATCTTTTGAAGCGTCTTCGTTGAACTGCGCTCGCTCAGCCGCTAGCTCGCGCTGGCGTTGACGGAATAATTCCTTCATGTCTTCCGGCATTCCAGGGGCTTTCGCAAAGTCTTCCTTTGGCTTGTCCTTCAGGAAGTCTTTCATGAAGTCGATGAAGAACGGGAGAGCGCCGACGCCCCCAGTCATTTCATTACCGAGCGGCTTCTTCTTTCCGGGGTAGCCCATCCAGACGCCGGTGACATATGTGGGCGTATAGCCAATGAACCAAACGTCGGTATGGTCGTTGACCGTGCCCGTCTTACCGGCAAGCGGAACGCCGAGCGAGCCGGCAGCGGTTGCAGTGCCAAACTGCACAACACCCCGCATCATCGACACCATAGTCAACGCAACGTATTCGTTCACGACTTTGTATGTCGTCTTCTCCCACTCTTCCAAGACCGCGCCATCGCGATCCAACACGCGCCGAACGAGATGCGGTTCAACCCGAATGCCCTTGTTCGGGAAGGCTGAGTAGGCTGACACCATTTGATCGAGCGGCACTTCAGTCGCTCCCAGCGCTGAAGGAAGATACGGAGCCATCGGAACCTTGATACCAAAGCGCCGCACCATCTGTGCGCCGGTCTGAATTCCGACCGTTTGCAGCAGGTGGACCGCCGGCACGTTCATCGATTTCGCGAGTGCCATCTTCAGTGGCAGATCGCCATTTCCGAGCGAGCCGTCGTAATTGTGCGGTTGCCAGTTGCCGATGGAAATGGGCGCGCCACTCACGGTCGTGTCGGGCGTCATGCCCCACTCGACGGCGGCGGTATAGACAAAGGGCTTGAAGCACGAGCCAGTCTGGCGATAGGCCTGCGTCGCGTTATTGAATTTGCTGGCGCTGTAAAAATCGTAGCCGCCGATCATGGTGACGATTTCGCCATTCTTCGCGTTGAGCGTCATCATCGCGCCCGCGACGGCCGGCACTTGCGACAGTTCAACCTTAAGCCGCCGACTTTTTTGATCGACCTCAGCGATCTTGAACTCGCATAGGTATCCCGGCTTCAGCTCGTCTTTGGGTTGGCGGTTAGACCAGCCCATATCTGACGAACCCACCGTAGCGGTGTAATTGCCGAACCTGACGGTGGCTTCGTTTTTGGCGCGATCGACCTTCATTACCAGACCAGTCAAGTAGCGGCCCTGTTCGTAGTCGTTTCCGTACCAATCCGGATCCTTGTAGTTCGTCAACTCCTGTTGAGTCGGCTGCCCGTTTGCAACGGGGATGGTGCGGTAGTTTGAACGCCAGCCGCCGTGGGATTTGTCGTAACGACGAAGACCGGCGCGCACAACCTCATAAGCCTTCTTTTGCGCGGCGACGTTGATGGTGGTGTAAACAGACAAACCGCCCTGAGCCACGCGGGTGGTGTATTTGTCCTCGAGCTCCTGCCTGACGTTTTCAACCGGATAATCAAACGCGCTCGACTTCGGCTGCGACTGATAGTAGGCGGTGTCGGCAAGTTGAATTGGTTTCGCCTTGGCAGCGTCGACTTCGGATTGAGTTGCGAAGCCGTTCTTCGCCATCAAGTCGAGCACGAGATCGCGACGTTCTTTGGCACGCTGCGGGTTCGACGTTGGTGAATATTCACTCGGCGCTTTGGGCACGCCGGCGAGCAGAGCCGCTTCGCCGATCGTCAGGTCTTTCGCTTGTTTGTTGAAATAAGTTTCCGCGCCGGCTTCCACACCGTAGGCGTTCGCGCCCAGAAAGATATGGTTCGCGTAAAGCTCCATGATCTGGTTTTTGGTGTAATAGCGTTCGATCTGCAGCGCGAGCGCCCACTCGTTCATCTTGCGTTTCAGCGTTTGCTCCTTGGAAAGAAACAGGTTCTTCGCGAGCTGTTGTGTGAGTGTTGAGCCACCCTCGACTTTATCGCTGGTTAGATTTTTCCAGGTGGCGCCGATGATGCGAATCGGATCAATGCCGACGTGATCGTAAAAGCGAGCGTCCTCGACAGCGAGGATCGCGTTCTTCATTACCGGAGGAATTTCGTCGTACTTAAGTGGAATGCGTTTCTCGAGCGCGAACTCGCCGATCACAGTGGTGCCGTCGTCAGCGTAGACGCGCGTGACAACACTAGGGCGGTAGGTCGCGAGCGACGCGACTTCGTTCGCGGCGCGGGAATAGTTGAGCTCGTAAGCCGCGATGATTCCGGTCAAGCCGCCGGCCGCGAGCGCCAGGAATAAAACGGCGGGCAGCCAAAAGCGCCGCAGAAGGTGCTTGCGCTGTTCCGGCGGTGCGGTAACGATTGCTTTGGGATAATACGCTTTAATTCCAGGAGATTTTGCAGCCATATAAGTTCAGTCCTCGATATTACGATGCCTTATGATAGCGACTTGAAACAATGTGGCTTCCCACAGGGGCGTGGTTCGCAGCATTTGCGGAAGGATTATAGCGTAGCAGACGCTTCGCGGCTTAGCCGCACCATGCCGGAAGGCCTTGCGGCCTTCCGGCATGGTTCATATCATCTTCGGGCCGAATGGGGCGCAGCCCCGAGGAATCAGGAGCGAAAACGGAAAGGCGCAGCCTTTCCGCACATCAGGCGGCGAAGCCACGCACCTAATCGAGCCAGTCAAACCTGACATCTTTCTCCCTATCACCTATAATCATCCCTGCAAACGGGGGGCGACAGGCTTCGACAGGGGTTTTGACGACCGACGGATGCCATGCCGGGCTACCTTATGCAGCTCGTTAAAAAGCGTAGGGAAAAAACAATTGCCAACTCTAACGAGTT
>Ga0070682_100000242_pt1 | contig 39397 bp, 86 predicted proteins | sample KBSC63LmetaG_FD_64668 | JGI IMG/M metagenome (GOLD analysis project Ga0070682, IMG submission 64668) | Corn rhizosphere microbial communities from Kellogg Biological Station, Michigan, USA - KBS C6-3L metaG | ecosystem: Host-associated > Plants > Roots > Rhizosphere | place: USA: Michigan...
ACAAGCGAGGCCCACCCATCCGGCAACGGACATCAGGATGAACGTAGAAAATATCCATCGTGCAGGTAAGGCACGTTTTGTAGTGTAACCCTGGCGCGATGAATCCGACGAAGTATCCAACCAATCGGCCCATCTCGCGCAACGTCACTAATACTACCTGTCCGGCTGCATCTCTCTGTAGATAGATGTCGTATTGAGGATCAAGTGGCACATATTCCTTATTAAGTGCCAGCTCCTCATAATGAAGAGGGAAGAGCGGCTTAAGCTCTTCGAGGCGCTCGGTCAAGGATTCGACTTGCGCTGTAATCATTGCATCTTGATGTCAATGATGAGGTGCAGGCGGTCGGTTGCACTGTTGTTCCATACTTCATGCTCGATGCTGTTGTCAAACCAGTAAATATCACCAGGCGCCATTTGAACAGTTTCGTCGCCGCACCGGAATAGGGAGCCGGGAGCGCTATCTAGAACAATATGAAACCGATCATAGTAGGCCGCATGCGAGCCTCCATCCACATGCGGATCGATCTTCTTTCCTGGCGCCAGCCTCGTAATCAAGCACCGTCCAAGCCTCTCACCTTGCACATGCGCCATCAGGCTCATGATCAGTGGGCGAGCCTCTTTCAGAACTCCATAAGCCGGGTAATCGATGGATTCATGCTCATCGATGATTTCCTCAACCTTCTCGGGAAGGCGATTGAAACGCAGCCAAATATCGCTCACCTCTTTGTGAGGCGTCTCGGGATGGGTAGTTCTCAGCGTATTTTTGTCCCACAGATCAGGATGGCGAACAAGGGCCAAAAGAAGTGGTCCAACGTTGGCGCCAGAAGCGATTCGATGGAAGTTCTTCATGAAATCTCAATCCCGCTTGCGATAAGCGTCAAAGCCAACCCGAAAGCCTGCAAAGTTGCCCCGGGCGGTATAACTTGGTTGACCAACTCTGGACAGGTGTAGGTAACGTTCGCAGCAATGCTCAGGTTGTTTATGATGGCGTTCGTTGCGCCAGCAACCCCACCGCTTGGAACCAGGTAGACGGTCGCCAGAACTGCGCCGGCAGTCGTATTGCAGATCGACGCAGCCTTGATGATGGTATTGGTGTTCGATGGTGCCGTGTAGTAGACGGCAGCGGCTGCAGTCAGGGCTGAGCCTGCGACAAGTCGGCGGGCAGTGGTTGTCATCGAGAAAAGGCTCCAAAGACTTCTACATCTGAAATTCTCTTGCCAATCTCGCCGCTCGGAACATCAGCAACAGAGAACGCATGTGCCATGCTCTCAAGAGCATCGGCAAGCTCAGAAACTGAAGCAGACGACGAGTCAACAAAGGCGATTTCATTCCTGATCGCAGTCAAGGCCGAATCGAATGCCGCATTCCCTGTTCCAGTCGACCCTCCGACACGGCGAAACAGGTCTTGGAAGAAGAGAAACCAAGACCTGCCAATCAGTCCAGTCGTTGGATCGATAATCGGCTCTCGATCTGATGGGACTCTGAAAATATCGCTCATGTTGGGCAGGGCGTCACTTCGGCAGTTGCTCCGATTATCGCTACTTTTATGGATGCGACGATACGAACTCTGAAAACTCGGTCCCTGCTTCGGCCAAGACGGCGCCACCTAGCACGGGTCCGGTACTGACCAGCTCTACCAATCGGAACCCAGTATTCGTTGCTCCACGTATGACCGCCGTCATCAGACCACTGCAGCATGGCTTGGGGGTCAATGCTCTCGAAGCCAACACCAAGCCCTACGCCTGTTTCCATGTCGATCTGCATCGAGTGAAACAACTGCTGCCTCAAGTCGTTTGACAGATGGGGACAGGATCGAATACGAGCGATTGGCAGAAAGTTGTCCGTGTAGGTATCAAGCTTCAGCCTGTACAGCTGGTTAACCTCCCAGTCGCCGACGATGGTGTCGCCGTCGAATTCCATCTGGTAAGCGCCCCTGATTCGATTCAAGGTCCCAAAATCAGGGTCCATGTAGGCTCGCTCATGCCAAAGTCCTGTTGATGCGTCAAAACACCATGTCTTATTTGCAGACGGGAAGCTAAGAACGTAGAAGGTGTGGCCCTCTTGCTGGTATGAAAATGAAATAGCGTCACTTGTCGTGCCATAACTGGCAATTGCAAATTCAATGGCGTGATTGCTGACGCGCTGAGCCTGGCTGTAACCAGCTGCCTTCAGGACAATGCCGCGCCCGCGGTCATCACCACCAAGCCAGTAGATCGTGTTATCCATCTTTGATAGGGACGATGGAGCGTCTATCCCGGTCTCCATTTGGCCGCCTTGGATTCTGGCGAATGGGTCCGTGTTATCCCCGGTAAGCACCCAAGTTTCAACACTGTTCGGCCCAAAAAGCCACACTTCAGAGTGGTTGACGACAAGCGCAGATATATTGTCAGGAGAGCTTTCTGCTGTGTAGAAGTTGAGGGCATCTATAACGATGCTATATGGCTCCGTGTACTGCCACTGCCCAGTATTTGCCTTGTTCCAAACAAAGCGACCAGCAACGAATCCGACGAAGTCAGCACCAACAAATCCAGGATCAATGATCGGGGCCAGTGTCATGGCGACAGGATCGATGAAGTACCCATTGCTACCGGTGACGAGCATGATTGTCGTTCCGTTATCGCTCATCCTGGCCGGCGTGGAATTTCCGTCGATGACTCCGATCAGATCATCCGTGCCGAGCCTGTTGATTCTCCATACCCTTTCACCAAGAACCGCAATCGCCAGGTTCTCATTGAACCTGTACAGACCTCTCGTGGCGCCACCGGAAAGAATCTTGTATTGCTCCGTTCCCGGAGTGCCAATCAGCATGGCTGCGCTCTTGCTGGCGCCGCTCTCGCTCCTTTCGACATACAGGTTCACGGACTGCTGACAGTCGAAGTTAACCGACCTTGACTCATATGCAGGCCCGACAAAATTGAACTGCATCAGTTCCCCGCAATGAAGTCGGCGTAACTCTGATACGTCCAGTCCGTCAGCATCGGATCAGCATAGGACATCGTTGGTCGCTTGTTGTTTCTCTTGATTGCTGCCTTGCTGCTCTTGGCAATGTCAATGACATGCTGAAGAACGGGAAGACCAAACTCCGCTGCAAGATCGACGGCCAGACAGTAGCGAATGGCACGCGAGTAACCGGGCGGGTAGCTCAGTGACTGAGCCGTGCTCGCGAGGGCCGTGAATTGTGTATTCGACGTGATGGTGACAGTCGTCGCCTGCATGGGCACCGGCCAAAACGTCAGAGTACCAAGTGGGAAATCGGGGTCGTACTTGACGAAGCAGGGGATGATGTTCGGCTGAGTCTTCAGCTCGATCAGACTGTATCGCTTGTCGTCAATCTGCTCTAGCGGGTAATCAATACCTTGATACCGCGTGAACATGCATTCAATGGATGTCGGACGCACTCCGGCGAAAGTGCCGGCCGGGCCGATGGTGTAAACAGCCGTATTCGGCGTGAACGTGAAAGTTTGGTCTTGAGTCGAGAAAACCGTGAGATTCTCGATGCTCCACGTCTCAAGCATGTCATTCAAGACACGCAGAGAGTCGATTGACTCATCGGCTGTCGGCGTTTCACCTACGGCAATCGCGTTGATGAGCCGCATTGAACTCTTAATGAGATCGAGAGCCACTATGGTTGCCATTTCAGCTCCAAAAAAGACCAGCCCCGAAGGGCCGGCCTAACTTCCAACTTCAGAAGGCAATCATGTAGCTGACTTCGGTCGCCGCAGTCGCCGCAGCGGTGACCGTGATGGTCACGACACCGGCTGCAGCGCTCACGCGCTCAACGCGCAGGGCGGTCGCATCAGCGGCGGCTTGGCTGACTTGCGCGAATCCCTTCGAGTTGATCGTGATGTTGGGATTGGTGATGGTGACGGTCGCCGCGCCAATCGCAACCGAAGCCGTGCCCAACAGGATGTTGGACATGACATTCGGGGACGGGGTGGTGCTTTGAGCGCCCGGGGTGATGGGGCCAGCCGAAGACGCTGCGAGGCCTTGAGCAATCAGCGCTGCCTCAAGTTCCGCAGTGAATTCGACGATAGTGCCGGCTACGAAGCCGTTGTATGCACGGTTCAGGACAATCATGATGGTTCCTTTTGGGATAAACTTGTCGAGCTGGCCTAGCTCGACGGAGCGAACAGATGATTCATCCCCATCTTGGCCGGCACCTCTGGGATGCCTTTGATGGGGCTTGAATGAACGACGAAATCGCGCAGCTGCGCCAAGAATTTCACTACGACCCGACGACTGGCAAGCTCTGGAAGCTTGTCGGGCACAACACGGGGCATGGCTATCAACGAGTCACGAATGGAGTCGGAATATTTTTCCAATCCCATCGCCTTGCTTGGGCCTTGACACACGGGAAGTGGCCTGATGGGCACATTGACCACATCAACGGAGACAGGCTTGACAACCGCCTTGAGAATCTCCGTGACGTTCCGCAAGAAACAAACCAGCAGAACGAACGGAAGGCGCGAAAGAACAGCAAGAGCGGGCTTCTTGGCGCCTCTTGGAACAAGGCAATGAAGAAGTGGACCGCTAGGATTCACTTCAATGGCAAGCACCATTTCCTTGGTTACTTTGAGACTGCAGAAGCTGCTCATGCTGTTTATCTTGATGCCAAACGAACTAGTCATCCGGGTTGCACTATCTAATTCTGGTTCAGATGCGCGCCCAGCACCAGATCACACGGTGTAATACTTGGTCGAGAGTTCGGGATAGGTTGCTGCCCAGCCAAAAAGTACGTCCAATCGCATAATGGAATTGTCGTTCACGCCGTCATAGAACTCCGTGACCTTCAGCGTGAAGCCCTTGTAGGACTCCTGCGCCACATCGATCACGCCCTTGCCGCCCGGAGGCGCCCACATCGGAACCATCGCCAGCGTGAAGGCATCCTTGTGATAGCCGACATTGCAGGCGTAGGAGGTCGATGCAGCACCTTGGATGACGTACGGCTGGGCAGTCGTCGGCGAGGCGCTGACGTTCTGGAACGGGCCGGAAGTCACGATGGCAGGACTGATCGGGATCGAGGTCGCGCCCACCAGAACATCAGCAGTCACCACGAAGTTCGCCAGCACACCAGTCGAGACACGCGATTGCGGGTTGACCGCAAACACGCCCGGAAGGGTGATGGTCGTGCCGCGGGTCAGCGTGCCGCCAGCAACAGCCACCACCGTGACGGACGAGCCAGTTTGGTTCGCGCCGTTGATGTTGGTTGCAGTCGCTGCACCGTTGGTGTGAACGTCAACGTTCTGATCCATGCCCGGGTCAATGCCGAACGCATTGGCGAACATGCCGTTGCGGTACTGCTTGTCAAGCTGGGTCGAGTTGTTGAACATGCCAGCAAAGCCGCGCAGCAGGCCTGCATTCAGCGCCGGATTCATGATCAGCGAACGATTCATGTCCCGCGGAGCTGCCATGTCGTCCAAACGACGCTGAATGTCCGTGATGGCGCCAACAGCCAGATCCTGCGTGGTCGGAACCGCGCCAGTCGGGTTCAGCGTGTTGTACGTGCTGAAGTGAGCCAGTTGCAGGCCTTGACGGTCGATTTCGTTGACAACCGTTGCCATCGCAGCCTGCAGCTTCTGCTCCAGTTGCTGCAGAGACAGGGTGCGCTCGATGCTGGTGAAGTTCAGATCGCAGCCACCTTGCTGAAGGACCAGCGGGACGGTGGTTTCGACTGTTGCTTGCGGCACTGCGACGCGACCAGCGCGGTACGTATAGCGCGGCGGCTTCTTGATGTTGATCGTCTGGCCGGGGGAGTAACCACGAGACTGATTCGAGGTGAATTCAGCTTCGTAGTCGCGATTGACGTTCTTCGAAAACGTCAGCATGTTCTCCAGAATCGCGAGGGCTTCCTTCGCGACGATGGAGCAGGTTACAAGAGTGTTGCTCATTTCAAGACCTCAATTGGTTGGTTACTTTGCCCAACGAGCGCCCTGCTTTTCACGGAACGACTTGTATTCCTCCATCGACATCTTTCGAGGATCGGTGGTAACGGTCGTGCCAGTTCCTGCAGTTGGCTTCATCGGAGCGGGTGCCTTCGTAACTGGTTTTGCAGGCGTGGTGAGTTGAGCTTCAAGCCTCCCGATTTCTCGGTCAGCCTCCCGAATCGACATGCGAGACAGCTTTTCAGCAATCTCAGGATGCTTTGCCAAGTGGTAGACCAGCTCAGGCCCTTTTTCGCTCTCTAGAATCGCTTCCCCGACATGCGGTGCAATCGGGATATCAGCGGCTCCTACGACGGCGTCATAGTCCTGAATCGTTGCCTTCACAGTCGATTGGCGTTCCGCGAATGTTTGTTGTCGCGTTTCCGTCAATCGGTGGTCAGCAGCCTGCGCGGCCTCAGCATCTCGTTTGCTGATCGCCTCGTTGACTTTTTGATCGGTCTTCCAGTCTGTCAAAGCCTCCACATAGGCGCCGTAGTCTTCGAACTTGTCCGGAGTAGGTTTTGCCACCGGTTCATTCTTGACTTCGGGTGTCGCGCGCTGCTTCCAGTAGGCCGCTTCGCGCTCTGCTTCGTGTCGTGCTCGGGTCAACTCATCAATACGAGACTGAACCGGACTCTTGAACTTGCCCTTTTCATCTCGGGGCAACTCTTGAGATTCAGCCTCCAGAGCAGGCGGATCAGTTGCTTCGGTTTTTACCTCTGCGGGCTGCTCCTCTTGAACCAATGGTTCCGTTACGGTCTGCTCTACTGCTACTTCTTCAGGCATGGTTTTCCCACGATTTGAGGCCTCGATACTGTCGAGTACAGTTGTTCGCCCTGTTGCGCCTTATCCGCGGGGACTATCGCGGGGCGTGATTTTCAAAGCGTTATAACACTTCCTGCTGTAATTGTACCGTTGTTAGCGCTACAGGAGCCGTAGAGAAGTGTGCGTTCTGTGGCGCAGACAGGAATGAATCCGTGTCGCTTGCCTGAAGCGATTGAACCAAAGATCGCCCGTAATCATCCGAAACTGTGTTCGTCGAACCAACCGGAAGAAGAATCCCGGCAGCGTTGAAGACGTTCGGGCGAAGAATGGTCACGCGCATTTAGAGCTGCACTTCCTGCCCAGGTCGGGCCGTGAATGTTGGGGTTCCAACGTTGTTTTCCGTTACCAACTGAACCCATGCGCCAGCCGGAACGATACCGGACAGATTTCCAGTCACGTTTTGCGTCAATGCAAGGCCGATAGTCAGCGTCCCAGTTTGACCATTTTGGAAGCGTACAAGCTCTTGAGTCCCAGTCGAGCAGCCGCTATTCGTGTAGGTGCGAAGGTACACGGTGCCCTGCTGACCGGTCGTCAAGCTCAGGGATGTCGATACATCAACGGCATACGAAACCTGCGCATCGCGAGAACTGCTGATCTGGAAACAGGTATTCAGCGCTCGCGTGGTGTAGTTGAAGCTGCGCGCCACAGGAGTTGGCGTAGTTCCCAGTGAGCCATCGCCACGGACATACTGCGAAGTTGTCCCGGTAGGTGTATTGAGTTTGCCTGAGAGCGCAGATGTAAGCCCGCTCACTTGGCTTTGCGAGATTGATCCGACATCAAGCGTTGTGCCATTCCAGGTGAAACTCGACCCCATCGAGCCAATCTTTGGCTGAGAGATGTTGCCGTCATACACAAGGAAATAGCTGTCCGTGATGACGGTCGGCGTGAAGTACCTGCCATAGAAGAAGACGCCCGTTGGGTCAGCCTGCATGATGTATGAGCCATACGGTGGCAGGTTTTGCGCTTGGCAAGCAAAAGTGATAAACGCAACCAGTGCAAACAGAATCCTCTTCATCTTCACTCTCCCTGTTGATTGTCTTTTTGCATATCTGATCCAACCTCGCCAGCCAACACCGGAGGCGGTTGCATCTTCTGAATAAGGAGCTGGATCATTCCCTTCAGCTCTTCAACGTCTTGTTTGCCTTCATTCTGCAGGCGGACAATTTCAATCTTGGCTGCATTATCCTCTTGTGCCTTCTGCAAATCCATTTGTCCCTTAAGCTGAACCTGCTGGATACCGCTTTGGGCATCCTGTAGCTCTTGGCTCATCATCTTCATGTGCTCATCCATCTGAGCCATCATGGCTCCAGCCTGCTCAGCAGGAACCGGCCCTTGTGGCGTTTGCACCATGTTTTGCGACTCACCATCCTCGTCACCAAGGATCTCGGCTGGGATCGTGCGCTTGATTCGCGCAGCAATACCTTCAGCACCAGGCCAGTCCATTGCCTGCACAACCTTGTCACCGGCGATGTCCATCAACTTGGGCCAGCTCTGACCGAAACTGATCATCGCTTCCGCAGCCTCCTGCCTGAGAGTCGTGTAACTCGGCCCCGTCGTGATAGTCACGTCATATTTGCCGACTGACAGGTCATGCATTGCAGTTTCTACCGCTCCAGTCTCAGGGTCTGGCTGACCTTTCTGATACTGCTGGTTCACCATCACATGTTCCGGTGTTTCGTCCTCCCCAAGGATGCGAACAGCACGAGGTGTGTCATAGATGCGCGGAATCATCCACAGCAGGCATCGCCCAGCATGTCGCATCGTGATCTTGAGGTTGTCGGCGTAGTGGTACTGAGCCGTGTCTCCTTCGCGCTGCTGGGCCAGCTCCTGCTTCCCGCTGGTGGCGCTGCCTCGCGCCCCGATGGAGGCGTCGAACAGCCCCATCGTGGCTTTGATGTTGTCCCGAGCATGCGCAGCCATCGCCAGCACACCAGACGGGACATCGGCCATCGGCTGGCGCTGCGGAGGGGGCGCAAGGTTGCCATTCAGGTCGACCGGCTTGTATTCGAGGTAGGAGAAGCTGCGATTGTTCGCCGTACCCCATTCATCCTCATGATTCTCAAACTGCCCTTCTGCCCCGATGTAAGGAGTCTTTGGGCGCAAGCTGACCTCTTCAGTCGCGCTAGTCATCCAGAAGTTGTACATCCGCGCCGGGTCTTTGGCATGACGGATCAGGCCTGATCGGTAAACTTTGCCATTGATGTCGAGCTCATCGCCGTAGACGGGGAACACAGGAATCCAGTTGCAAGGGATCTCTGTACGCTCAAGCACCTCATTGGCCGTGATCTTGTAGACGCAGACCTTGCGGCGCTCGCTCTTGCGCTTCTCCGGCTTGATCCCGGAAAGCTTGAGCAAATCCTTCGTGCCGGCGTCCAGCTCGTCCTCATACATCACCGTGCCATCAGGCAGGCGGATGAGGGTGGCTTCCTTGCATTCAACTCTGAAGTAACGGGCGACGCGGACCATTTCATCCGTCATCCAGCCAGTTGCCGTGTCACCGATTCCCGAACCGATGCCTTGAGTAGTCAGGTCAGCCTCCGGGTACTCCTGCCGGAACTGCGCCTTCGGGACATCCTCGCTAATCACGCACTGGCGCATATCCGAGCCATCGGGCTCGACGTGATAGCCCATGTATACGGTGAACTGGTTCCGAATGCGACGGAACTTGATCACCTGATCGAAAGAGGTATCGGACTCGTAGTCCGTGTAGATCTCGAAGTACCCTGCGCCACTCGCTGCGGCGCTGGAGGCCGCAGTAACGTAGGCGACCTCGGCATTCGAGTCGTATTCGATGTGCCGGATCATCCCCTGCATCACCTCGGCCGTCTCGACATCAGCATCGTCGTCGACCGGATGCACCTTGATTCCTGGCTTGTTCTGCCGCAGGTCGTTCGTGACCTGATGCAACATCGCCGGAAGCGTGTTGATGGTCAGGCAAGGCCGCGACTCAGCCTTTCTCAGTGCCCGAATGTTCTCAGGCCACTGACCATCGCCTTGAAGGAACTGCAGGTCATCCAGCGCTTGAGCACGGTTGTCGCTGTCCGTGGTTGAGCACAGGCTTAGGAATTTCGTCGCCTCTGCGATAAGCGCAGCATCATCCCCGGGCGGAGCCTGCTTATCGTCATCAAGGTAATCAGGCGTCATTGGGTTGCAGTTGCGATGTGAGTTGCGAGGAATCTCGAAGTTGCACCAGCCATGCGAGCCATCAGCAGCGGCTCAGCCTGGATCGGAGCGAATCCAAACCGTGTGTACCAGTCTTGCAGGTTGCCATTACCGATCTGCTCATCCGAGTAGCCTTGAACGTGCAGCAGCAGAACCAATCCTGCTTCGTCAGCCTCTTGACACAGTTGCTCGATCAGCTTGGTTGCAAAGCCTTGTCTGCGCTGCTCAGGAGGCACGTAGACGTGGCTGATTTCCCTGATGCCGTCTCGCATGTGCTTCGGGATTTGAATCGAGCTGCCGACCTTGCAGGTAGCCGCACCAAATACTCGTTTGCCTAGTTTCATAGTCAGCCTAGCCAGCCTCCATTAACGTATTGCTGCTTCGCTCTCGGCTTTGTGTTGCTCGGAGTACGAATGAACTCCAGCCCGCGCCCGATCAAACTCATCACATCCACCGAGTCGTCATGCTTCCCAGCCGGGAAACGAATCATCTGACTCAGCACATCACCCTTCCATGCCGCATTCTTCGGGAAGAACACTTTCCCCATGCTCGCAACGCCCTGGATGCTTCGCGCACGAGTTGCCTTGTCCGAAACACTCGGCAACCATTCGATTCTGCAGAATGCATTTCTCTGCGTAAGTCTGGACATCATGAATGGCTCAATAGCCCTTCGAATTGGCCCAGCCTCACCAAACCAACAAGACGGCTTGTGCTTGACGATCAGATCGCATTTCTTGTCGATCCAAACATCTGATGACGTTTGTCCTCGCCACCAATCAAGCACATAAATATTCTTGTTGAAGTCTACACCAAACACTCCGTGCTCTGTGTAGTCACCATCTCCATCAGTCACGGCGTAATCACTCGCGCCGTAGACGGTTAGTTTCTCCGGCAGTTCGTCATAGTCTCCAAACCAATCGAGTTTGAAGTAATCGCCTTCGTCTGGAATAGGGTTCTGCTGGTACAAGGCATTCCAATCGCGTGCCGGTAGAACTGATCGAATCTGCTCCAAACGCTCCAAAGGATACCATTCGGGCCACAAAGCCTTGTCGTCCTTGATAGCAGGAAGGCTCAGGACCTCCCACTTATCTCCACCCCCATCCTGCTCGTACAGCAATCGCCCCGACAGATCATCGTCATGCCATCGTGTGTTGATGACGATCACAGCCCCACCAGGCATCAGGCGCGTGTAAGCCGTTGAGGTGTACCAATCCCACACCGTCTTGCGCTGAAGCTCACTGTCAGCCTCCTTGCGGTCTTTGAATGGGTCATCAATCAGCAGTATGTCTGCGCCTCGGCCGGTGATCGCAGTTCCAACGCCAGCAGCGACATACATCCCGCCTCCGTTCGTATGCCATCTGTTCGCCGCCTTGGAATCCTCAGCGAGATCCACTTTGAACAGGTTTTGAAACTCAGGACTTGCGACGATGTTTCGCACCTCACGGCCAAAGTCGTTCGCCAAATCACTGTTATAGCTGGCTGCGATGACCTGCTTGCTTGGGTTTCGACCGAGGAACCACGCAGGGAAACGCCTGGATGCCAGCTCAGACTTCCCGTGGCGGGGCGGCATGCAGATCATCAGCCGCTTGATCTCACCCCTTGCTACAGCCTCCAGCTTCTCCGCAATCATCGTGTGATGCGGCGCAGCTTGGTAGGCACTGTTCGTGTAGCCAGTGAAGGCTAGAAGCCCCTCCCGGGACCTCCTGCGAGCCAACAGCTCAGCTGCCGCTGCCTGCCGCGATACTTGCAAGCTCTTCCTCGCTCATTTCCTTGGCAACCGCGATACGTCCACTGTGGTTCAGGTCCAACTTGTCTCCGTAGACCTTCGGGCGCAGCTTCCCAGCCATCCACTTCCGAGCATCGATCCGAATACGAGAGCGGGCCACAACTTCCTGATTCGTACTGATATTGCCGTCAGCATCAACAAACGTGTCGTTCTTGGATTCGTCTGCAATATCCAGAATCTCGTCAAACAACGCATCAGCCTGGACTTCGCGCGCGCGTGCGTAACGCTCCGCAAACCCTCTGTCGGCAGCCAAAGCCTTGAACACCGTGCTAGAAGCCGGCATGTCAGAATCCTTGAGGATCGAGCGCAAGCTTCTACCCTCTGCGATCTGATCACAGATGTAGTCTGATGCTGCTTGCGAGATCAATCTGTCCTCCGCTTCACCTTTGCAAGAAGCGCGATAGGCACCAAACCGAGAAACAGCCCAATGCATGTGCATGTCAATGCGGTGATAGCCGCCTCTCCAAGGCTGATGCGAGTTGACAGAACTGCCGTGATGAACAGAAAGCATGCCGATCCGAGAATCGCTGCAAGCTTGAGTAGTTCTTTCATTTCGACTCCTTCATCCACTTCGGTTTTCCACCCCGACCCGTCCACTTCTCACCATTCGGCCCGAAGAATTTCGGCTCCAGCTTCTTCCCCTTGAGTGGGCTTGCTTGGTAGTCCTTCAGAGTCAATCCATGCTCTCGGATGATCTTCTGTACTTCGGTGATGGCTTCTTCTTTCGTCATGTGGGGATAGTATAGCGGATTACCTCAACAGCATCCATTATGATGGGAATATCCGATCAACTTGCCCTAGCAGCTTGCCTGTTTCCTTGAGCGCATCGAGCTGTAATTGAGCGTGCGCATGACTGATTGCCCATACGGTAGCTGTGAAATCGCCGTCAGGGCTGTCAAATTCGATGGCGTACAGATTCCACTTGCGGCCCTGCTCGTCTTTGTATTGATGTTCCGTCACCGGCCCCTCCGCTGAATCGCTGGGCGCTTCGCCTTCATCGCAGCCTCAAGCCGAAGCGTATCGGCTCGGGTCCACGCCCTGGGAAGCGGCTTCAGGCCCGGATGCATGAACACCTCTGGATATACAACCGTCTTGTTCTCGGGTCGCGAGTCGACGTAGTGAGGAACCTTGCCTTTCGGCATCGTGTGCGCAATCACCAGCTTCGGCCGCTCAGGCACGAATACCAGCTTCTCATGCACCACGGTAGCAGGACGGTCCTTCAGCTCCTCTAGGCACGATTCCATCAGGCTGTATGCGCCTTTCATCCACGCCACAGCGCTGGCTTGCGTGTCGCAGCTACGAAGCGTCTTCAGCTTCTTCTCAATCTCCGAGACTAGTTCATCGCGATCCATGCTGTACCTTCATGCTTCTGCATCGATATCCGAGGCGCCACATGTCGACCCACTTCCTATCGTTCACGGCAGCAAAAGCCTGCCTTAGGTCGCGGCGAGAGGTTCCATAGAACGTTGGGACAATCGCGCCTTTTGGATCGACGATGCAAACTAACGGCTTCATCGCCTACTCGCCTCCCGAATCCACGCCCAGTAGTGCGCATCTTGAATCCACCCATTGCAGGCATGGAGCGGAACTCCGTATTCGTTGAAGCCGGGCTCATCAGCCTCAATACGGACACCCGGGAACTTGTATGCACTCATCTCTGCCCAGCCTCCCACGTCTGATATGCCGCCAGTGCCCTAGTCGTCTCAGCGTCCGGGTAGTGGTGGGATTTCCTCAGCTCTGTCAGCAGTTGTTGCGCAAGGAATTGCATCAGGTCTTTCTCGGGCCAGATTGGTGTATCGACGATGAATCTGTTGCGCTCGCGCTGTTGGGCCATTTCTTCGATGACGTTCATGGAATCGGCTTCTTTCGATAGGAGTTGAGCAGCCGCAAGGCGCTTGATGGCGTGCTACCGAGGTATGCGTTGACGGCATCCGGGCGGCTTTTCGCGCGCCACAGACGGTGATCTCCCATGTTGATGGGCACGATGTGTGGCTTCCGCTTCATTCCATTCCTTTCGGCCTTCCAGCCAGCAGTATCATCACATCCTCTACGCATGTGATGATGTGGACATCCCACATTCCGTGGAATACCTCTTGTGCCGGGGTTAGTTTTCTCCGACTCGGTGACTTTGCACCATCCTTCACCTCAACAAGCATCAGTTTGTGATGGTATTGGATGAGCAAATCCGCAAGCCCTCCGCCTACCGCTGAGAGATCCTTCACCAGCGCACCGCAGGCGATGAAGGCTCCCTTTACGAGGGCGTGATTTGCGTCCACCCTGCGCGCTCTCATGACTCTTCTTTGATCGAATTCCACCACTTACGAAGCACGTCAGGATCGTGATAGACGTTGGAAGTGGTGTGGGCTGTATGGTGGAAAACGCCAGGCGGCGACCCACATGAAGCCATCTTTCCGCGAAGAGTCAAGACAGAAACACCAAATTCTTCCGCCATTTCTTTCGTTGTCTTTAGCGGCTTTCTAGGCTTTTTCGTAGGCTTGCTATATGTCATATAGCAATTCTTTGACGTTCTAGTCGTACTCATACCATCCTCGTCTTCATGTTGCGCGCTGCAGTTGCTCATACAGAAGTGCCTGTAGGTGGTCAACCAACGGTTGATAACTGGCACAGCCTGTCCCGGTTTGGCGGATGCGGACATAGGCCCACTCGATTGCCGCCGCCAACTCATCGTTGTTGAGCTGGAATAGTTCGCGCTCAGCATCCATCACATCCTCGCCCATGCATGCGCCAACAGAACGCCAATCATGATCCCGCCAACAATCGCCAGCGCCAGCGCAAAGCCCATGTTGTCGCTCGGCATGCGGCGCTGTAGCCATTCGTCGAGTGTCAGCCGGCCCGGAAGTGGCGACAGAATCTCATGATCACCTGAGGCCAGCGGCCAGTTGGAGCGAGGATCGTGCGCCAAGCCGAGAGGCATCGCGGCGGCTGGGTTGTTCCGCATGCTCAAGTCTGTCTTGGTATGACATTCGCTAGATGTAAGTGCTGCAATATCCTCAAGTCTGCAATCGACGAAGCCTTTTCCTTCGACCCATCTTTGGGTAAAACAGTTTTCAAAGAAAACCCTACTGCCTTGAATGATCTGCGGCTCAGGCAGGTAGTCGTCGTATGCGCGGCCTTGATTCGATCCGTAGTCAATCTTTGCCATGGTCACTCCGCGTGCGTGTTGGTTCGTGTCGGATTTGTCGGGCTCACACCATAGGTGTATTTCGTCGACGCCGTGAATCTCGGCTCACCGGGCAAATACGCCGGCCCGCGTGCTGACGATTTTATCGTGACAGTCGCAGGGAATGCGGGTTTCTGCTTCGGTGTTACCTTGTAATCTCTCGGTTGTTTCTTCGGAAGCTTCCTCACAGCCAGCCCGGCCGCAATGTCCTCCTCGCGCTTCTTCGCCCGATAGTCCGCCAGGCGCTTGTTGCGCTTCTCGTTCCACTCCGGGCTCAGCTTGCGCTTTTCGTGCTTCTTGCGGTTCAGGATCGACTTGCGCAGCTTCACGTCTGCAGCCCATGCCGCTTGAGCCTTGATATGAGCCGCCTCGTCCGTGTGGTAGTGAGCGCCGTTCGAGCACTTGAAGCTCAGAACCTTGCCAGCCTTGCGCAGGGCGTACGCAGCAGCAGAGACAGCCCGTTGCGTGTGGCCGAGTGCCGTGAGGTCGGCTGTCATGGCGCCTCCGTCACGGGCTGCGAGCTGAAGGATTGTTTCGGTGAGAGTCATTTCGGAGCCCTCGCAAGTCCGCGCCATGCCTTTTCTTGGGCGGCACCTTGATTCCATCGTCTGTTCCGGCTCGCCTCTTCGATGGAGCCGTTCTGATTCGACCACTCCTTGCCATCGAACCATGCATAGCCATCGCCGAACCAGCTCGTCCGGTAAACGCCCTTGCGCTTTGGCTTCACCCACGGATCAAACCACGGTGTCAGTTTCATTCCACCCTCCGAACAACGTCATACACCGGCTGATTGAGCTGGAAGCCCTCCGGTACAGGCAGCCAGATTGGGCGATTGCCCGTTCCTTCGTTTGCGTTGAAAACTGCTCCGACAACCATCGACCGCTGCAGAAAGTTGCGTAGATCCGTCAGACTCCCAAGCCCGAGCTTCGTGGCGATGATCTTGCTGTGGTTGTCGATGGTGCTGCCTCGGACTCCACAGATGCGAGCGATCTCCTTGCTTCGCTTGCCGGCACCGATCAAGTCGGCGATCTGCTGCTGGCGGCTTGTGAGGCCATTCATTCGTCAATCTCCGCATAGGACATGATTGCAGGCTTGCGCAAGCTCCACGTGAGGCTCCGTGGGTAGTAGCCGTCCATGTAGCCACGCTGCCATTCGGATTCGACTTTCTCGGGGCGCACGCCCATGCGGGCTTGGTTGCGCTCCTCGAAGGCCTTGCGCTCGCCGGCTGAGAAGCCGCGTTCATAGTCGGTTGTCACGAAATCTCACCACGGATGACGCGAACCGGAAACCCGAACTGCCTCAGAAGCTCATCGCTCCAGATTTCGAGGTCTTCGGACATGATGCTGCGGCCGTGCTCGTAAAGCTCCGTCCATCGCCGAGTCGGCCACGCACCGACTGAGTCAGGGTCCCATCCAAGGGCTTGCGCCTCGGAATATTGGAAATCCTCAAACCCCATGAGCAGCGCCAGACCATCCGGACTGCTCCAGATGAAGTCCTGTTCGCTCTTGCTCAGCTTGTTGTCGGTGCTCATGCTTTCCTTTCAGTAGCTCACGCTACGGGGTTGATTTGTGCGTCGATGGCTGCATCCAGCTCGTCAGGAGTGCACCAGTAGCGGAATTCCATCAGCGACCGCTGTTCGTTGCGAAGGATGCTGCGACCTCCGATGTCAGGGAGCTTCGACAACTGGCGCTCCACGATGCCGCTTGTGAGCCATCGATACCGTGCGGCGTCACGCTCCATTGCCTCAAGGCTGGATTCGAGCTTTGTCAGTTCTTCGTCGTTCATCTCTCACCTCACGCTACACGTTTCAGGACTGATTGCCGGGCTTCCGCCAGGCGCTTCCGGGTTGCCTCTTTGGACGCTTCGTCTTGAACAGGGATCGGCGCTGAGTGCTCCTCGATCCACTTCCGGCTGCTCTCGATTGCCTTGCTCTCGACTGGCTCAGGGATGTCTGCCCCGTCCCATCGCTGTTGGTTCAGGTAGACGAGCGGGGCCGGAATGAACGCGCCACCGTCCTTCAACCAATCGGCCGTTGTCTTGAGCCAAGCTACGTGCTTCAGGATCGTGTCTGCCTGCGTGTCGTGGTAGCGCTTGAGCCAGACTTTCAGGCACGCAGACTTGCCTCCCTTGCGGCTGTAGCGGCCTTGGTTGCGGGGCCAGATTGACCAGAAGTTGTCGAATGGGGTCGCGGCGTCATCCACGGAGATCCTCCAGAGTCAGAGCTTTCCGCACAGGAGGCGTCTTGTCATCCTCTCCCGCCCATGTGGTCTTTCTCTTTCTGCGTCGCGTCTCGCACTCTATGCAGTGGTCCGTCCCGGCAGTCCCGAGCCACCGAAGGATATGACTCCGACCTTCATAATTTCCGCAGTCGCATCGCACAACCCAGCGACCACTGGCGTTTTTACCGGTCGGCTGGTCTTCTGCAAATCCGACAATCGTCAGTCGATCACGGCGGCGACCGACCAGGTTGCGAAGCTCTTTCGGGGCCGCCTTAGGAAGCTCTTTCGTTCGCAACACCTCGGCTGAGAAGGCGTTGTCATCCCATACTCTCGGGAGCGGTCGCCACTGGTTTTCAGGCTTCGCCTTCTTGATGACTCGGGCAGCAACCCGATCGATCGGCAAATGGTTCTGCAAAAGCTTCACTCTTTCCATGAATCACGCCTCCTCAGTCGGGTTCAGGATGGCGCGCAGCTCCCCCATGATGCGTTCCGCCTGCTTCGCATCTCCGGGGCTGGGCGTCGTGATCTCGGCGAACTGCAGGAGATGCAGCAGGTCGGCAATCCTCCACCGGATTGCTAGCAAGATCCGATACTCACTGTTCATCTCCGGTGTCTCAACTACCTTTTCGCACCGACACCAACGACCCGAAAGATGATGAAAGCCAAGGCTCAGCGACCTCATGCCGCCACACTTTTCGCATGGGGCCGCAATCATTGCGCAACCGCCTCGGCGCAATCAACCGGCTGCGACCAGTCCCTGACGTAGTCGAGCGCGGTCTTCACCTGTTCTGCCGAGGCAAATCCGATCACCTCGCCGTCGCGCTCCACCTCTTCCCATGTGTAGTTGTCGTGAAACCACGTGTGGGTTTCGTCTTCCCGCATCTCGGGCGGCTCATCACCCTCCTGAGCGCAATAGGCGGCGTAATCGGCATGCACCTTCTCGATTGGTACGAAGTAGATCCGACCGCATGGCGCCTTGATCTTGTAGCCTTTGATATCCATCACTTAGCCTGCCTTTCTCTGTCAGCCTTCCATGCAGCCTCTAGCGTCTGTTGCGTCGGAGCCTGCATGTAGGCACGCCAACGCCAGTTGTATTCTGCTTCGTTGATGGAGTGCATCAGTCGTTGCATGTCAGCATCGACAGCGTCAGGCTTCATCGTGAAAAATTCGATGATCTGCTTCACTAGCCTATAGACAATGAAACCGCCAAAAAACAAGATCACTGCATCGATCATGCTTGCTCCAGTAGTTGACTGACGCGCATGCATTCCGCTTCAGCTTCTTGCATTCGCTCCCACACATTGGGGCTGATGTAGCCTTGACGGATGACGTTTTCGACGCACTCGTCAGCAAGTCTCAGCGCTTTGTCGTGTGCTTCAAGATGCATCCGTAGGAGTTCAAGTCTGTCCATGTTTTTCCATGCTCCGATTGGCCGATATGCACTCTTCAAGCTTTTCTAGAAGTTGTTCATGCAAACCGTTGTCAACATAGCTGTTTAGCATGACCCTGCTCACACAGTGAGATGCGATTTCGTGCAGCTCTAGATGAAGGTCTAGAAGATGGTTCCAGTTCGCGTCTGGCTCTAGAGGATGCGTCATTTTTTCTCCAGTTGAAGCGTATCGCCTTGGAAGCTGATCCAGTGATCGCAGCATGAACTGTGATTTGTGATGAAGTCACCTGCAGTGCACGTCGCCTGGAGAATGACGAGGAATTTCTCACCGTTTGCCGCCGTCTGTTGGCGATGCTCCTTCGGCTTGAAGTGGACACAGTTACCGCAGTGCGGAGGGCTCTCTTCGAAGCCCATTTCGCGTTTTGTGTATTTGCGCTGACCTTTTGTCATGCTCATCTCTTATCCTCATGCTTCTTGGTGATCGGTTGAGGGGCGAAGCAAAGCCAACCCTGTATGAGTTGTCTAAGCTTCTCTGCTTCCCGGAGCCACGGCATCGGGGCATCGAACAGGTCGATCCAAAGCGCCTGTCTTGCGATCCTTCTGCCAGCTTGGACTGACACCCAACGGGCGACCACATTCCGCCAAAACCCGTCCAACAGCCTGTTGCCATGTGCTGCGTAGCTTCCCGGCCATGTCGTCCAACACGGGAGCCAAGAACGCAAAAGCCCTCAATCTGCTGCGTTCCGTGCTGGCGAGCGAAGGGACTTTCGTCCCACGGAGCGCATGAGATTGAGGGCTCATGACTTTTGTCCTACGCTCGCCAGCATTGGATGTAAGAAGCATAGTCGATGTAGGCACAGTCTTGCAAGATGTCAGTTGGAGAAATTTCCGGCACTTTTACCGGATTGATCAGTGTGCCCGGCCTCGACTGGCTTGATGTCGATCCGCGTTGAGGAAAGAGCACTTCCGACGAAGAACTTGTGGTCGTACTGCCAAGCATGCATGGCGCCTGAACGGAAGCAGCAGTCCATCCTCATCTGACCATACGGGCGACCGGCGCAGACGTATGGAGCAGGAGACACCCATTCGATGTCGTCAGGAGCCGCCGCGATCTCGACTGGCTTGCCTTTATTGACGCCGATCACATAGATGATTCCCCACCCGCTGTCGTGCTTCCGGCGACTGTGCAGCAGCATGATTGAGTCGTAGTTGCTTGAGGATTGCCAGTTGCGGGTCGGCAGCGCCAACAGTTCCGCTCGGCTGATTTCATTGAGGCTCATGTCATGTCCTTTCAGAGACGTAGGGAGCGGCCAAAATCTTCCGCTGATTGCCGAAGGCTGTTGGATGCGTCGTTTGACTGGATGATCCAGTAGCAGACCTCCCGGACTGCCAGGCGCGCGTCAGGACGGCTCGCAAACCAGTTGGAAAGCTCGCGGCAGTCGTCCTGCAGCAGCCCGGCCGGCCATCCGGTTTTGCCGCCCTGCTCATCCGCCTCCAGAACGCGCTGAATCGGCTCCAGAAGCTCCGAAACAGCCTCCGGGGTGATTTGGTAGGCCAGCGTCGTGCGGACGTGCTGGAGGGCCTGTAAAGCGGATTGCTTCATGCTTTCCTCGCTTGGTCGATGGCTTCATCCATAGCTTTGCTGCTGTCTTCGTCGTTGTTAAGCGGCCGGCCATCGAATGGAACGTGAATGGTGAAGAAATTGCCGCCTGAGTTTCTATTCCGCGTGTAGTCAAAGTTGATCTCGCCGGGCGCCTTGTCTCGCATCCAGTGATACCGTTCGGCATCGTCCAGCACGCGCTCAAGTTGAGATGGATTGAAGGGGGCGCTACGCCCTTTCTTGCCCGCCTTGAGAAGCTCTCGCAGGGCTTTGATGTCTTCGTTCACTTGATCTCCTCAATCAGTTTCTTCGTCTGCACCCAGGCATTGATTTCCTGTACCGCTTCGTTCGCCGTCACTGCAGCCTGCAGGCGCAAGAGCGTTACTTCCGCGGTCGGCTCCTCCTTCGTGAGACGGTTCAGGATCTTGATCTGGCGGTTGAACTTCTCTAGGCTGATGTCGAGAGGGGTGGGCGCTTGTGTCATGGCTTCATCCGCGCGCACAGAGGATCGGAGTCCGGCTGGCGCTTGATGAAAGACACGTCACCCACTCCGGGGCGAACAAAGAGGGCCTCGCCAGCAAGTGAGCAGACGACACGGTTATCCGCCGACCCGAGATCGGGCGAGCTTCTGCCGCAGCCAGCCATGGCGAGTGCGGCGACGATGATTGCGATTGATTTCACTTGAATCTCTCCATGCTTGAAAGAGCTGCAGTCAGCTCGGGTACGGTGGCGCGGACCTTCTTCGCCGTTGCCATCGCAGACTTCATCGCAGCAACCCATTCGCGAGTTGTCTGGATAGATCCGTTCTGAACGCATGCAGGAGGCTTGCGGCACAGGACGCCGATGCGAAGGCAAAGCTCGGCTTTCTCTTCGGCGATGGTGGGGCGAAGATTCTTGACGTCCTTGAACTGCTTGCGCTCCGGTTCCGGCAGTCCGCCGATCATGTCGATTTGCTTGCTCACAGTATTCTCCCTTTCACCTGATAGAACCAGTCTCGGATTTCCTTCGGCGGATTGGAGGACCTAAGCCATGACAGAACAAGCGGCATGTCAACGATGTCCGACATGGACACGATGGCGCCTATGTCTTCTTGACCGCGACCCTCCAGTTCCTCGATGAGTCCATCGGTGTCGATCTCTGATAGATCGATCTCAACATCAGTGTTGACTGTGACCTTCACTTGACGGCCTCCGCGTGTTGCACACTCCAGTCAGCCATTGAGTCGGCTCCATCCCAATGGTCCCGCTCGTTGTAGACGAAGTGAGGCGCTTCGGGATGCTCTACGGGCTTGGCTTCTGCCTTTGCGAGGAGCTGTGCTGCGAGGCTGTGAAGGGTCAGCATGACTTACCCTCCTGCGCAAGGATCTGCTTGCGAAGCTGGTCGGCCTGACGCTCGGCATCCGCCAGACGAGACTTCTTCATGTCGAGCGTGTCAATCGTATGCCACGTGAACGACCCAATGTCGCAATTGATCTCTTCATCAGAGGGAACAAAACCGTCTCTGACGAAATGCAACAACAAGCATCGATTGCATCGGGGATAGTTTCCGGATGACGAGCCGTAGCCGTTGACCGCCTTCTCGTCGGAGCAGGATGTGCGAGAGTGGTCTGTGACCATGTTGTCCAGCATGAACAGGGCAATCTTCTTGTTGACGATCATTTCTTCACCTCCTCAAAAGCAAACCACAGCTCCCACACCGATTCACCGAAGAACTCAGTGACCTCAGGCAACGGTCCAATGTCGAACGGGTCGTAGGGGATGGGTTGGAGCGTTGCTCCTTGGGATGCTGATCTCATTTTTCTTCCTTCGTATCGTCGTAGGCAAGCAGCGCCATTTCAACTAGGCGCAGCGTTGATGGGTTCGGGTTGCCATCTCCGGCCCTGATCCTGTCCAGCGTGCGCCGCGGAATCTTACTTTCGCGGGCGAACCGAGCAAGGTTCTTCAGCGCCTTGAGCTTCTGTTGGGTGGTTGGTTGCTTCATGTCTTCATCATAGAACATGAATGCGCCACATGGCAACTGTTTATTTTTCAGCTGTCGTGCAAAAAGTCACTTGCAAGACGTTGCCACATGGCATACATTATCTACATCGGATCAGCAAACACAGACGGAGCACGAAATGCAAGCAACCAAGTTCACCCGCCCGAGCAGCCTTCAAGGCCCGGCTGACCTGTATGAACAGCTCCTGGCGCTGAAGAATGGTTTCTCGAACGGCAGCACCCTCGGTCACTACAGCATCACCAAGGCGCAAGCGAAGGCCGCCGGCATCACCTGGGAATTCGTTGTCGCGTCTTGCGAGGTGCTGGGCTTGAAGCTGGAAAACCGCCACGGCTGCCACGGTCACAGCATCAGCCTCTGATCCACCGGCCCTTCGGGGCCTGACCAACCACTACCTACTGGAGATCAACCAAATGAGCACGCAGCGCGAGTGGTTCCGCGACACGGAGACGAATCAACATTTTCTCTCTGTCGATGGGGACGCCTCATGGCTTGTCTACAAGACTCCAGCAGGCGACTACGCCCTCACGCTGCACAGCGATGCTGAAGGTCACGGCGACGATGTCGACTACTTCGACAAGCTGCGGCAAGCCAAACGCGAAGCTGAAAAGCGTGCCACCTACTGACCCTCTACCAAGGACAACCATGACCGACGATCTGAAAGAGCGCCTTGAGGGGCTCGCTATTTGGCACAGTAGCAATGCGAACGATGCTCTACTGAATGGCTCGCGAGCATTCCATGCGCGCTCCGCAGCCGACATCCGTGCTGCCATCGTGAGCGCAGATGATGCGACCAAGAACATGCTTTGTCTTCGGGCGTTCAAGGCAAAGGACCGCCGCTTTACTGGCGAAGGCCCGACAGGATTCGGTGAACTCTGATGCAAGACAAGGACGCGATTGCCAAGAAGTCCCGCGATAGGCGGGAAGCCAAGAAGTCGATGCTTACATACGAGCGCCTGATTGATGTTCTTGTGTACGAGCCAACGACCGGTGATGCGTTCTTCAGGTCTCGTAGTGGGAAGCTAAAGAAGGCTGGCTGTCTTGACTCGTTCGGCTACGTGATTGTTCGTATTGACTACAACGGATACAGGCTTCATCGGCTCGCTTTCCTCTACATGAACAAGAGGTGGCCGGAAGAAGAGGTTGACCACATCGACGGCGACAAGGGAAACAACAGATGGCTCAACTTGCGGGATGTGAATCGCTTCCTGAATATCCAGAACTGCGATAAACCGAAGGGGAAAAGCAAGTCGGGCTATAGGGGCGTCTACGTGCACAAGAACAAATTCTTTGCCCGTATCAGCGTCGGTAAAGACGGCAAGAGAAAGACCATAAATCTTGGTCTGCACGACACGCCGGAAGAGGCCAGCTTCGCATACACGGAAGCGCAGAAGATTTATCACCCAGGATTTGTACAGAAGGACGCATCATGACCACCCGCACCCTCCTCACAGCCCTTGCCGTGCTGCTTGCCATTGCGCTGTTTCAGTGCGCGCAGGGGGCCGAGTTCGGGCTTCACGTTCACAGCATCCACGTTCCGGCGAAGGACGGAGACAACAATTCGAACTGGGGCCTGTACGGTCGCACTGACGACGGCCTGACGTTCGGTGGTTACCGCAACACGCTGAACCGGGACAGCTTCTACATCGGCCAGACGTTCAAGTTCTTCGGGCCGGTGGACATGACTGTCGGGGCGATCACCGGGTATGACTCGAAGGCTCACTTCTGCGTCGGCGACAACTGCCTTGACGTGCTAGCCCTCGTCGCGCTGTCGATCAAGTCGCCCGTCAGCATCATGGGCGCAACACCGCGTATCACCCTCGTGCCGGGACACTTGGTCAAGGCTCGGACGGTGGTGCATTTTTCTACGGAATGGAGATTTTGAAATGAAGCATCCCATGGCAGAGATCAACGACGGCGGCCCGGCGTTCCCGGTCCAAGACGCGGCAAGCTGGCAGGCACACGGCATGTCGCTGCGTGACTACTTCGCCGCGAAGGCGCTTGCCGCACTGATCAGTATTGGCGGGAATGGCACCTCATTCGGACCCGAATCGAAGGATAACAACGAGCGGTTTTCATCGGTCGCCTACATCATGGCCGACGCCATGCTCAAAGCGAGGGCAGCATGAACGACACCACCCGAAACGCCCACATCGCCGAGCGCCGCAGCATGTTGCGCACTGAGCTGACTGTGGAGCTGCTGGCGGCATTCGCGAACGGCGAGGGGATGCTGCGAGAGTTCCGCAGCGACGGCGGCGGCAAGCGTGCGGATCGCGTCATCGAGCGCGAGTTGTTCGGCGTCCTCACCGACCTGCTGGACGAACGCAACGGCGCCGGCATGAACGCGCTGATCAATGTGCTTCAACACAGCTGCTGCCCTGAGGTCGCATCCCTGCGCCTCTTGCTCGCATCGATCTACAGCGAGCGGGCGGACGACATTGCGGACATGGAGCACGACGAATGAACGACCAACAATACGACAACGCGCTGCACATGATGGAAGTGCTTGGCGGCAGCTTCGTGAAGTCGCTGGCTCACTGCTACTTGATGGCGGACAGCGAGAACGCGAAGAAGCTGAAGAAGGCGTTCAAGCAGTACTTCCACGAATATGAAGTGCAGTTCGGGCGCTGGAAGCTGAATCGGCCGAAGCCGCACTGTGCAGGACATGAGCGCTACGCATCCGACTGCGGCGCCTGCTACCACATCAACGCAAACAGGAGCATTGGATCATGACCATCGCCATCCTAAAGACCGAGCCCTTCCAGCCCCTCGGCCCGGCCATCCCGAAGCCTGCTCCTGCTGCACCCCAGTCGCGCGAGATCAAGCCTGGCATCTGGCAAGCGCCGGACGGGAAGCTGCGGACCGACTTCGCGACAGGGCAATCCGTTGCGCCGGCACAGAAGGCTGCTCCTGTGGCTCCGCTGCCGACTTTGCCGAATGCGCTGTGTGACGGTTGGATTTCCTTCAAGCCCGGGTTAGATATCCCGTGCGGCAAGATCGACATTCGATTCAATGACGGCGAGGAGTGGTACGCCGAAACATCAGAAGCGGCAGACCCGAAGTCATGGTCATGGAAGCAGTCGTATGGCGGGGACAACATCGTCGCCTACCGCCTCATCCCATGACCCGCCGCAACTTCTGGCGCCGCTTGTGGCGGTGGATCTGCGCCCCCTCACCTTTCTGAAGAACACACCATGAGCAACATCGCTCTCATCGAAGACCTGGTTCTCAGCGCAAGGCCTCAGTTCGAAGCCGTCACGATTGACCGTAGCATTGGCTTCGACCGTGAGGCAGGCTTCGCGATTCAGGTGCTGGCCGGCAACGAGTTCGCGCTGAAGACGGCGCTGACGAACAAGGCGAGCGTCATCGCAGCGGTGTCCAACATCGCTGCCGTTGGTCTGAGCCTGAACCCGGCGAAGAAGCAGGCCTATCTCGTGCCGCGGGACGGGAAGATCTGCCTCGACATCTCGTACATGGGCCTGCTGGATCTCGCGATCGACAGCGGGTCCATCAAGTGGGGGCAGGCTGAGCTGGTGCACCAAGCGGATCAGTTCCACCTGAACGGCATCGACAAGGCGCCCACGCACCAGCGCGACCCGTTCAAGGAGGACCGTGGCGAGATCGTCGGCGCCTACGTGGTGGTCAAGACCGCGGATGGCGACTACCTGACGACAGCGATGAAGCTGGCCGACATCCTCACGATTCGCGACCGCTCCAGCGCGTGGAAGAACGGCCAGAAGGGGCCATGGAAGACCGACCCGGGCGAGATGATGAAGAAGACCGTCATCAAGCGCGCCTACAAGACCTGGCCGAAGACGGACCGCCTCGATACAGCCATCCACCACCTGAACACCGATGGAGAGGAGGGACTCGACGAATCCGAACTGACGCCGATCGACCAACCGAAGAACTTCGGCCTGACGCCGGAGCGCGCCAAGGTCGTTCGGGCGGCGGCCAATGCATCGCTGCAGAAGTTCAACGAAGGCGACGAGATGGGCGCCTACGAGGAAGTCAGCTGGATCGACGACAACGAGGAGAAGCTGGCGCTGTGGTCCGTCCTGAAGCCTCACAGCGCCCTTCGCTCGGCAATCAAACGGCTTGCACTCGCCGAAGTTGCGAAACAGGCGGAGATCGACAAGCTGAAGGCCGACGCCACCGACGTGACGCCGAAGGGCGAGTAATGCCCAGCTTCTTCAAAGACCCGCCGCCAGTGCGCTCCAAGACTCTGCGCGAGGCTTACCGGCTCATCCCTTGCCAGTGGGAGGGGTGTGGCATCGATGACTCCACGGTCGCATGCGCTCACAGCAATTTCACGCAGTACGGCGGCAAGGGTGGCGCACGCAAGGCTAGCGACAACTTCGGTGCGTCGCTCTGCTCTGTGCATCATTTCCAGCTTGATCAGGGTAATCGGCTGTCATACGAAGAACGGCGCGACGGCTGGCATGCAGCGCACCTGAGAAGCGTGGAGCTGCTGACGAAGCGCGGACTGTGGCCGAAGGGGGTTCCGCTGCCATGACCTACCGCACCGTCAAATTCCTCCACGATGCTCAGCAGGGCCACGAGGTGCTGCTGCGCCTGTGGACCGAGGTAAAGCCGTACCTGCTGGCAGGGCAAAAGCTTGAGGTGCGGGTGAAGCCAGAGGCGCGCAGCACGGCAGAGAACGCGCTACTGCATGCGCTCATCAGCGAGATCGCAGCGCAGAAGGAATGGGCCGGCAAGAAGCGCGATGCCGAGATCTGGAAGCGCCTGCTTGTGGCGAGCTGGTGCCGCGTGCATGGCGAGGCTGTCGAGATCCTTCCGGCGCTGGACGGGCATGGAGTGGACATCGTTCCGGCGCGGACGAGTCAGCTATCGAAAGCGGAGTGCGCCGACCTCATAACCTTTGTGCAGGCATGGGCCATCGACAACGGGATTGAGCTGCGCGATCCACAGATGTAACGGTGCTTGTCGCGTATGTTCTTGCGACATATACTAAAAGCTCACATCAACCACTCACCGGAGAATCATCATGGCAGACAACGGCGGCGGCAAGAACAAGAAGTACGGTCGCAACAAGCTCTTCGCGGATCGCTACAAGCGAGAGGGCCGCTACGAGAAGAACAAGGCGAAGTCCCTCGCGCGGCATCTGAAGCGCATGGGCCTGCCGCCGTCGTATCGTGGCTGCTACACGCCCCCGGGCGGCCCCGCCATCGGCTCGCGTCCGTTCTTCGAGAAGAACTACGCGGATCGTCATCAGTGAAGCGCACGACGATCTTCCTGACGGAGCAGATGATTGCCAAGCTGCAATCTCGCTCCGATCAGACGGGCCTCACGATGGCGGACCTGATTCGTCGGGCTATCGAAGCTTTTCTCAAGAAGGAACAGAAATGAAGAACACCAGAACTTCCGGATTGCTTGCCATGTCGCTCCTGCTCGCTGCGGGAATCACTGCGCCAGCGCTTGCGACTGCTCGGATGATGGATCGTCTGCGTCCGACATTCCGTCGTTACACGCCAAAGAATCGCTACCCGGAGCAATCGAAGCGGCAGGCCAATCGCCGCTACCGCCGTGCTCAAGGCGGTCCGGGGCTGGATTCGAACAACGATCCGCGCAACTAAATCAAACAGGGGCGCATCCCGCACGCAGCGAGGGGAATAAAGCCGCGTCGAGTCGAAAGGCTCGGCCCCTGACCTACATGGAGAAAATCATGAGCACCCGAACCCTTGAAGAACGATTCAATGCCTTCGATGATGATTACCTCGAATTCGAGGCCATCGAATCTCCGCGTCATCGCTGCGCCGACCTCTGCGCCTTCCTGATGCTGGCCGACATGCTGCCTGATCTGTCGGGCAACATCATCACTGCATCGAAGCACGATGAGTTTTATCTCGGCGTTGACTGCGAGCATCTGAACCTGATCGCGACCGACGACCAACTGCGCGACCTCGCACGCTGCGGTGTTCGCTACAGCGCCGAGTATGACGCTCTCTGCATGTTCTCCTGAAGGAAGCACCATGAGCAAGCTGACCCTGCTGCAGGCGACGGCACCGCGCCGCATCTTCCTGCAGATCGACGACCACGAAGGCGGCCACGATGAGTCGTTCCCGGACGACACCGAGGGCGTCACGTGGTGCGCCGAGCCAGCGCAGGCCTGCGAGGTCGCCTACGTCCGCGAGGATCTCGCTGCTGCACCTGCTGGAGTGGCAGAGCCGGTGGGTGAGGTTCGCCGAGTCCATCCGGGTGGCCGCACTCGGAATATCGGCGTCGATGTTGCCGAGCTGTTTCCGGGCGCCGCTGTCCGCCCCGGAGACAAGCTCTACGCCGCCCCCACAGCGCAGCCCCAGCCGCAACCCGATGCGCCGACAGACTGCTTAGGGCCTGCGAAGTGCGAGCGCTCGATGTGCATGCAGACCAACCACTGCCAGATCGAAACGCCAGCCCGGCTCGTGGTGCTGTTCGACGACCGCCCGCAGAACCAGCGGATCGCCGAGGCAGAGGAGCGCATGCGCAACCCGGCGCCGCTGCAGTTCGAGGATGAGTCGGCGCAACCAGAGGCGCCGGCCGAGCCGAGAGCGCTGGCAGAAGAAGCATTGAAGTCGATGCACGAGCTGACTGCGTGGGCGCGCCGGGAGCGTCCGACCTACTACGTCTCTCATCGGCTGACTGTCGTCATCGACGCGCTCAACAAGCTCGCCACTCCCGCACCAGCAGCCCCCGCCGAGCCGAGCGCGCTTCCGCTGCCTCACCCCGGCCTGCCGGAGGTGTCCGCCGCGCTCGACGCAGTGCTGGCTGAGTACAACTACCCGGCCAACCCGAAGAACGCCGCACGGGCCGGCTGGGTTGCTGCGACACGCTGGCTCTCCAACCATATCGCCCAGCAGCCGGCAGAGCTGACGGTGGATCAGGTCGACGAGATCATCCGCGCCGCTGGCCTTTGCGTCGACGGCCGGATGCGAGCACTCGTCCGCGCGGCCATCAAGGCACAAGGGGGCAGCCAGTGAGCGCCATGGACAACGTGATTTGCGAATGCTGCTACGTGGTCCACGGTTGGATGCGGTCCTGCAATTGCGCCGACGGCCCGATGAGGACTGACCCCGAAAACCCGTTCGGATTCGTGTGGCCGAGAACGAACACGACCATGGATCGGAACGAGCGGCAGGACTGCACCGGCGCGACACCTGCAGCACCTCAACAGAAAGGGGGCAGCCAGTGAGCGCGCCGCACACGCCCGAGACGCCAGCGTTTGCAGTCGGCGACAAGGTCACGGCGCTGATCAGTCTGGACAACGACCTATGCGAGGAAGGCATGGGCATCGAGCACTGCGCCAGCAAGGGCGACACGCTGGTAGTGCGCAGGGTGTACTTCGGCTTCCTGAACTGCATTAGCGTGTCGCACGAGCACATCACCGACCGTGCATTCTGCGTCGCGCCCAATGAGATCGAACGCCATGGCTGAGCAGCACACGCCGACCGCATGGAGGGCAATTCCGCCAGACAGCCGCTTCACGACTTGGCGTGTGATGCGCTTCGTCGGGGACGGCAAAGAGTGGCTGCGCAACGAGGGTGGCAAGGTGCGCCACTTTCGAACCGAGGCCACTGCCCGCGCAGCCCTTCAGGCCACAGGAGACAAGCCGTGACTGCTGACTTGACCATCATCAACTGCGCGATCTTGCTCGCGAACATCGCCGTCCTCGGGCTGAGCATCAAGCTCTACACCGAGATCCTGAAGGACGCATCGCAGAACAGGCGCACCACGCAGCAGACCACAGGAGGCGGGAAGCCATGAGCGCACTGACGGAGAAAGAGCGCAGCGACATTGCCGAGATCCTTGAGCGACGCGCCAACGAGATCGCCGGCTTCAGCGATGACTACCGCCGCAAGCCGGACCACTATGGCAGCGTGGAGCTGGCGTTGTCGCGCGAGATCAATCGCCTGCGCACTCTGGCCGAGCGCGTGAGCCCGGCCGACCCGGAGAACGAGGATGACACCCATGACCACTGACACTGACTCGCGCGTAGCCGAAGCGATGCGGCTGCACAAGGTTTCAACGAGATCGCACCACGTGTGGCAGACGCTGCGAGCGCTCGGCGAACAAGACGAGCGCGCCCAAGCCGCAGTCGATGACCACACGGCCCTGATGACCTACCTCGCCGCGGAGTTCGACAAGGTGCCCTGCATCGCCTCCGATCCTCGCTGCCCCTGCAACGACGGAGACGCGTGCAACTACGTCGCAACGAATTCGACGCCGGCATTCGAGGTGCCCCACCCCGATGCAATCCAACTCATCAGCATCGCCGACCTGATGCCGACGCTCTCGGGGGCCGACCCCGCGATGCTCACGAACGTCGGCCACTACCTGCGCGGCCTGTCCGACCGGGTCAAGGCGCTGCCCGTGGCGAGGACTGGGCCGCTGCGGGTTGCAGATGAAGCGGAGAGCGGGGCTGTGGAGGCGGTGCCGCAGGAGTTGAAACTTCCGCATCGTGACTGCCCGCCGACGTGGCCCGCCAGCCCCAGCATGAGCAAGTCGTGGCAGACCGCCGCCGCAGTCGCTCGCGAGGCTCCATCCGGCCGCACCGTCGTCGACTCTGCCGTCATCCTGGCAATCGACAAGCGGCTGTCGGAGGCGTTCGCCGAGCTGCAGGAGGCGCGGAAGATTGTGCAAGCGCTCGAATGCTTGTTCTCGCCATACGCAACCGATTCAACACAGCGCGACTGGATGGACAGGGCCGCAGCCATGACCAAGGAGAAGCCGAATGGGCGCCCTGAGTGACGACAACCTCGGGAGGATGCAGCGAGACTCCGACTGGGAGTCGCCGAGGTTCTGGTACGAGGCATTCAACAACACCTACCACCAGATCCCGCCGCGGTGCGGTTGGGGGATGACGGCCCTCGTGCCGCAGGAGATCTACCGAGCGTGCGATCGATTGACCCGGGAGCTCAACGCGATGCCCGACCGGCAGGCTGCGTACGACCTCGCGAAGGTGCATCCGTGGTACGTCGAGAACGAATACAACAAGAGCGCGGTGTGGACCGTCAGGAAGAGCCAATGACCGTCGCCGACGAAGCGGCTCTTCGAAAAGCCCTGCAGCAGATCGTCGACTTCCCGGCGAAGCTTGATGATCACAAGCCAAGCGCCTTGGATCTCATCCTGCACCACTGGGAGACGGTCTGCGAGCTGAAGAGGATCGCGGCGGAGGCTTTGAAACAGGACGGCGACTGACCTACAATCACACCGGGTTGGGCGATCCCGACCGAAATCTGCGAAGCAGAGTGCTCTGGTAGCTTATGGAAAGCAAGCGGCTTTGTAAACCGCTGACGGGTGTTCGATTCACTCCCGGAGCACCACCCTCAAATGACGGGAGTCAGTGAGGGAACCTACTCCCCTCACTCCGGCCGGCACACCCTTCTCACGTAGTCCTGCAGCTTCGTCAGGTTCACGGCGACTTCGGTAGCGGCGTCGGCTTGGTGCTCAAGATCCGTTCGAGTTCCGTCCGGAATGACAGCGGCGGCGGGCTCATCAAGCTGGCTGCAGGCGGTGGCGGCGGGGCTGCGGGTGCTGGACAGCTTGCGCAGCCGATCAGCAGAGCTGGCAGCAGCATCAGCGAAAGCCGCACGGTCTTTGAGTAGCTCATCGGTGACCTTTCCGTTCTCGATGTTGTCGGCGTGCTCTTTGGCCTGCTGGGCTTCCAGGCGGTCGCGCTCGTTGGATGCATGCCGCCAGTCGTTCACCCGCCAGCCGCCCATGAAGCCCAGCGCGATGCCGGCCAGCACGATTGCAAGCTTGGCGCTTAGGCCCACTCGCCAATCTCCATCTGATGAGCGAGGCGATTCACCCGCTTCGGCGTCTGCTTACCCCACAGACTCTGTCGCATGCCTTCTGCCGCAGTAGCCCAGCGCTCGTCTCGGATGGCACCAAGCGTGTTCTTGAAGCCAAGTAAGCCCTTGATACCAAGCTGGAACGCCATACCGATCAGCACGGCCTTGCGTGGCTCGTTGAGTCGGCCGAACCAATCAAGCGTGGCGGCGACCTGTGCAGACTTTTCCCCGATGTCCGCATCGAGCTGGTCGCTGACAAGTTCGTTCGTCCAGTGCAGTCCTTGAAAAACCTCCGGCCCGGTGTGGCCGACCCCGATGGTCCACGGGGCGCCACCAGTCAGTGGGTCTGGATAGGCGTCATTTTTCCAGCCCTCGAACTCAATGAGCTGATCTCGCAAGTTCATCGCCTGCCCCTCATGATCTGCCGGTTGATCGACTGGAGACGGTCCTGACGCGATCCGCGCATGGCCTCGCGGGCGTAGCTGGCGAGCATCAGGGCCGCTCCGACACCAGCCACCACCCACGCGCGCAGGTTCGCGTCGCTGTCGTTCAGGAGGTGGTAGCCGTTCGCGAGGATGCCCAGCACCAGCAGCGCCAGACCGAAGTCGAATAGCAGCGGGAAGCGCCATCGCTTCGTCACGATGAGCCAGCACAGGAAGGCGGAGGCGGCCACGAAGGCCAGTCCGAGGATGATCATGGTGACTTGCTCCAGAACTTGCTCAGCAACTCCCCGAAAGTCGTCTCCGCGACGTAGGTCCACATCTTGCCCAGCAGGTTCAGCCCGATGAACCCACCGAGGAAGCCGAACGCCGTTGGCGCCGACTTCGAAGTGATCGCGAGGGACTCCAGCGCGAACGGCACCAAGTACCACGCCACCGCAAAGCCGCCCGCCAGACTGAATGCCTTCTGCTTCCACGACATTCCGGGCATCCACCGCAACGACAGCAGCGACCCCAGCATGCCGGCAAAGCCAGGCTCCTTCGACAGGTCGGACGCCCAGCTCTGAAAGTCGCTCATTTCTTGCCCCTGATTTTGTCGAGAAACATGACGGCGATGACAGCCGCGATTCCGATCCCAAGCCAGTACGCATCCTGCCCACAGAGCCCGCTGAAGGCCGGCACGACAGGCGCAGCCTCTAACCCCGCAGCCAAGCGGCACACAGCCGTCTGACCCTCTTCAACCGCGCCCCACAGGCATGCAAGTGCCACTGCAGAGCTTCGAGACAGCAACCCAACCACAAGGAAAAGAGCAACGCCCTCAAGTCCCCGCATGGCGTAGAAGATGGCTCTTCCGGCTCGCTCGTGGTCTGCGTAGAACGAGGCCAGAGGGTCATAGCCGTAGTGCGTGAGCGCGACCATGCAGAGGATGATTGCCGCCAGCCTCACTTCTGAATTTCGCCTGGGCCTCCGCCACCCATGACGACAGGGCCGCGCCCGCGCAGTGCGTTGAACAGGTCGACGAAGTACGCTTTGATCTTGGTCATGGAAATCCTCAGATGAAGGTTGCGAGTTCTTGGCTGACCGTGGCTGCACCAGCGGCAGTAACGCCACCGTCGATCACCATCGTTCCGGCCGCGTAGTCGACAGAGCGGACGTACACAGCCCCTGCCGGCACCGTCACGATCCGATCTCCGCCGTTGAAGGCGTAGCAGTCGGCCAGCGTGGTGAAGGTGAACACGCTCCCGGCCACTGTGCCGTTCTTGGCCGGGGATGGCGTGTCATAGAACCGGCCGGCCGTGCTGGCGTTCATGCGCGTGATCGAGCCGGCGAGTTGCTTCAGCCCGCCCGGATACCACATACCAGGACTGACGGTGCAGTTCTGCGCACCGAAGATCAGGCCTTGGTACGGGATCGTCATATTGCCCCACGTGACGGATGCAATGCCGAGCGATCTGAATCCGGTATGCACCTCTTGACCTTGGCTAAACGATCCACTTTGGGTTCCTCTTTCATAAGAGGTAGGGTATAGGTCTGACGGGACATACAGGGCGCAGCGAGAAACAGCCGTATAGAACGACGGTTGCATATAAATGCCCTGCACAGCCGTAAGACACTTAACCGCAAACTGCACCGTGGAGAAATAGCACTTCTCAATCGTAACATCTCGCAGGCGACCATCCGCAGATCCGCCCAGCTTGATTGCTATGCCGCTTGTGCTTCCTTCGAAGTAGCCGCCAATGCGAACGCCAAACACATTGTCGATGCGAACCTCATTGCCGTCGAATGACGGCTCATCCGTGATTTGTATGCCCACTCCATGCGGGTTTGCACCAGACGCCATCGCGTCCGACCATGAGGTGTCGCCAATGATCATCGCAGCCGTCACCGCAGAATCCCACGTGCCACCGCGAATCGACAGCGCATTGATCTCAAGGCTTGTGCTGCGCGCGTAGGCCCCGAAGTTGACGTTGCACAGTTGCGCGCTGCAGCGGTCATATGTCTGGCTGTAGCTGCGCGCGACGATGCCGTAATTCAGGGTCGTTACCTTGAAGTCTCGACACACCGAATCTTCGCAGTCGTTGCGGATGCCGCTGACGTTCGCCGCGCGCAGGGGGCCGCTTCCTGCGACCCTCAACCCGACGAAGCGGCGGCCGACACCGAACCCGGCTGATGCAAGGATGATCGCAAATCGGTTGTAATCATTGGCAGCGCCGCCGATTGCAGTAGTAGGCGTGAATATTCCTTCGCAGTAAACGTCGCAATTAAAAGTTACCGTCGATCCTATTTTGTACGTCGTAGACGTATATGGGATATACAGCGGCACACCGAGAGCCCCAAGCGTATTGAGTAGCGCGGCATCGTCATTTGAGCCATCTCCCGTTACTCCAACTTGACGCACGTTTATGCTCGCACGTTTGTTCCATTCGTGCAGGGTTAGTGCTACCGCTCCCGCGATGTCATCTCTCTTTACGCCGACAAGCGCATCACCTTTTAGCGGGTCCGTCGTATTGGCAAGATCAGACCTGAGCTGAGTAACCAAAGATGACGACGCATCGATAAGGGTATCCGTGCTGACAATGTTGTCGACAGTCCAGATGGTGGCTCCGGCAGCATCCGTCAAAACGGCCTTGTACGCACCTTGCCAGAATATCGTAGCTTCCCCTCGTCCATCGAGGATAATCGGATTCGTGTTCTGAGAAATGCCGCCTGAATTCACATAGGTCGGCCTCGGGTTGCTTGTCCCTGCGTCGTACGTGAAAAGCTTTCCGCCAACAAGAGGAAGGCCAGCACTATCGGCGAAGGATTGTTTCCCCTCTGGCATCAGGACGGCCATAATTAATCCTTGTTGTTCATGAATGAAACGATGTCGTACACCGAATTCGTGTTTCTGAAGGCGCTTTTCATCGTGCTGGCCGCATTTGTTTGGGGGCTGTACAGAGGCTTTAGCGGTCGGCCGCTATCACCGGAGCGGAGCGGTAGCCAGCCTGAATAAGGCTTTGGATCGTCTGCGACGGTGGTAGTTGTGGCGGCTGAATCAATCGGTTCTGAGCGAAGTCGGACAGGATCATCTTTCTGGCAGCAGGACGAGCAAGAACGCCTGCCAGCATAAGGGGGTTCCCAGTGGCCGCGGAAATGCCGCCACTGGCCGCCCAATCAAGTGGACTCATCTGCGGCAGGCTGCCCATCATCTCAACAGGTTGAGAGGCCTTTGGGAACCGTGATGCAAAGTCGGCGATGTTCTTTAGTTCGCCAGAAAGCGGCTTTCCTTTCGCTAGCTGAGACGCCAGCTTTCGTGCATCAACAGTGCCGCTCGTTGGATTCAATGCCTTCTCAACCGTGTAGGTCTTGGCAATCAGCTTTCGTGCATCTCGGAATCCGTTGAGGAAGTCAGCCGGGACGCCAAGGCCAGTCAAATGGTCATCCAACGCGTCTTCAATGACGCCAGAGGCATCCTTCAAGGCCTTGCCAAGTGATTTGTCACCTTGCGCATAAGCTGTATCTGCTTGAGAGCGAAGATCCTTGATCTTCTCGACAGCACTTGCCGAATCGAACTGCTTGCTTCGCAGGGATTCAATCTCGGCGATGAGCGGATTCGGCTTGGCATTCGGAAAGCCTGCCGCTGCAAGCTTCGCCGGGGCAATGATTTTGTCTAGCGCTGCCTCATACTTCGGGCCCGGGGTAACAGTGCCCGTCAACCCAACGGCCTCGTAAGCCTGCCCCGCCTGCGCGCGAACGTTCTTCAAAACATCGGGCGTGATCTTGGTATCAGCAGGCAACCTCAAGGCCGTGGCGGACAATGCATTCGTTACGTTCTGATTCTTGGCGCTGGCGTTCTGCGCTGTCGTGAGTTTTCCTGCGAAGCCTTCAGCAAGGCGATTCAGGGCCGTTGGCCGCACTTGCGTTGGCGGGATGACATACCCCTGTCCACGAGCCGCCTGAACGGCTGCGGCTACATCCGCAGGTTGCTCAGGGCCGCGGAAGAACTGCCCGATCTTGTTCCCGGCTGCGCCAGCTACCTTCACTGCTGCAGGAAGTGCTCCGCCAATGACCGCGCCCATGCCGGCTTGGCTTGGGTCAACAAGACCGGCAGATGCGCCGCCCGTGATCGCGCCACCAGCGACACGAGGAAGCATGCCGGCGCCATTGGCCGCCATGCCACCAGAGCGGATTGCCTCAACAAGGCTCGGCGCAGCCATGCCGGTCCGGCCGGCAACGTTCGCAATTGCTCCGCCGACACCAGCGGTTCCCGCGATCTCGCCGCCGATCTTGCCACCCTTGAACGCGAGCGACTCAGGATTAGCGCCCCAATCCTGCAACGTTTGCGTCATCGCTTGCCGGCGCTCTTCGTTGCGGCTGATCGGCTGCTGTCCAGTGACTAGCCCGGTCAGATTTGGATCTCGGTCGCCTTGAATCAGATCGGTCGCCTTATCGATGGGCCACATCAGAGTTGCGCCAATGCTGCCAGCTCCGCGAACGAGGCCTGCCGCCAAGTTCTGACGGAACGTGCCTTTCGACCGCTCTTCTTCAGCCTTGCGTACGGCGAGCGTCTGAGCGGTAGGTTTTGCTTCCGATTCCTGATATTTCGCCCACGGCCCCGCCTCGGCCGGAGCGGCAACTTCAACAGGCTCAGCAGCGGCCGAGTATTTTTCCCAAGGCTTCATTTCTTCTTCCAGCTTTCTGGCTTGCTCGGATCTCCACCAAGATAGACATAGCCGTCCTCAACGGCGCCAGCTTTCGGGCCGGACGACTGGCCGCGAGCCTTGCTCATGATTTCCGGAACCTGCTTGGCTCCAGGTCCTGCGCGAACCTTGAGGGACTCGATGTAAACAGGGATTGCGTCCATCTTCTGCCTGATGACCTCGTCACTGTCCCCAAACTGCGGGGTCAGTTCGGTAACTTTCTGGCGCGCCTCCGACTCATTCACGCCTGCGCCGGTAGCCGCACGCAAAAGAGCCTCACTCATGGATGAGCTGGCTTGCATGTACTTTTGACGATCAGCCCCTTGCAGTTGATTGCCAAGAGCGCCTAGACCCGGGATCCTCCCAACCGCATCAGCAATACCCGGTTTTGCCGCCCCAGGATTTCCAGCAATCGCCGCCTGCATGTTGTCGAATGCATTCGTTGCCTGGCTGAGCCAGCCCGTCGCCTTGCCTTGATCCTCGGTGAGCTTTGTTGCGCCCATGCCCTTCGGACTGAAACCCTGTACAGGACGGATGCCGCCCTGTTTATCCTGCTGGACGAGCATCGGTTGCCCATCCGGGCCGGTGACCTCGAATGGCTTGCTCAAGGCGGCAGAATTCGATTCTCTCGCCCGTGCATCGGCCATGTTCTGCCCGCGCATCGTTACAGCCTGACCAGCTCGCGTCGTAGCCGCCCCAAGATCTTCACCCGGCGTAGTGACGCGCTGAACGCTCAAGCCGGCGCCATCAGGGTTCGTCAGCGGGTTCTTATCTGCGAAAGTGATCTGTTTCCCGTTGTTGATCTCAACACGTTGCGGCATCAGAGCTTCAAGACGCTTCGTCGCATCCATCGTCTGCAGTCCTTGCTGCAGCAGGAATTGCCGAAGTCCCTGAGGGCTCCCGGGAAGGCTGCGCACCATTTGAGCGCCTTGCTCCGGCTGCAGGACGCCTTGATTGACAAGGTTGCTGACGGCTCCGATGACATCTTGGTGCGAGACATTCGGATTCGACAGAAGAGAGGAAATCGTGCCCCCTGCGATATCAAGGCGCTGTTTCTGTGCCTTGACTTGCGACTCGTCCGTCTGAGCCCTGATATGCCCGACATCGGCTTGTGACTTGTCGAGGTCCGCAAAGCTCTTCTGCAAGCCTGGAATCCGTGCGCCAAGGCCACGCTGAGCTGCGCCAGAGATCAGCGCACCCCGGTCAAGCTGCCCGCCTGTCGCAGAGGATCTATAGAGGTCGGCAAGCGTTTGCTGTTGCTGCTTCTCTTGTTCATAGTCCGCAAGCTGGTTTGCCTGCATTTGTTGCTGGGCGGCAAGACTCTTTAGGGAAAGCGCTTTCCCGTAGCTCTCCAGCGGGTCGCGGATCTGCTGGCCTTGAAGGATGATGCTCGGATCAAGTGCCATATTTACCCCAGGTATTGCCCCATGTCTTCGTTGCCGTAATAGTTGCCAGAGCCCCAGCCACTAGAACCAGATGCCGCAGAAAGACCGGCCCCCGATGGGGACCACCCACTTTTGCCGAGCTGGCTAAGCTGGTAGTAGCTCTGCAGGTTGTTAAGGCCGCCTGTAAGAGCATTTCCTTGTCCGATTGCGCCGGCTGCAGACGCATTCCCAGCCGCAAGCTGGTTTCCGCTGACCTGATTCGCCATGTTCGCGCCAGCCGTTCCGACGTTGTTCGTTGCGGTCTGGCCGATCCCTGCAACAGTCGCAAGCCGATTGAAGCGCTGCGAGCGGTCATTGTTGAATCGGTCGTATGCCTTCCCATACTCACCAGACGCATAGTCCTGTCCGTACTGACTGAGCCGCTTGAGCGTTGCCCCACTCATCAGACTTCCTCTGGCTGCGGCGGACCCTTGAACACTACCTAGCCCCTGATCCAGGCGGAACTGATAGCCAGGATCTCTCTGAAAGTCTGCTAGCGTGAAGTCGCGATTGAAGTCGCCGCCAGCGCCAAGCTGCCCGTTGATCTGGCCTAGAGCACCAATGCCGGCCTCACGCCACGGGGCTTGATCCTCGCGTGTCTGGTTGTATTGGTAAAGCTGAGTATCGCTAGCCTCACGGGCCGAATCACGCTGAGCATCCGCGGCTTTCCCTGCGGACTTGCTGCCAATAACAGCTCCGACAACTCCGGTCCCAATGACGGCGGCTGCGACCATTTTGTTACTCCAACATCATTGAATAATAAGTCTCGACCTTCGAGAAGCCCAAAACTTCGAACAATCTACTTACATCAGCATGATTCTTTGAACCAACAAACCAGCGCTTGACGCCACGGCGATTCAGCTCCGCCTTCACGGCCTTGAACAAGCGAGGCCCACCCATCCGGCAACGGACATCAGGATGAACGTAGAAAATATCCATCGTGCAGGTAAGGCACGTTTTGTAGTGTAACCCTGGCGCGAT
>Ga0070682_100000243_pt1 | contig 39336 bp, 25 predicted proteins | sample KBSC63LmetaG_FD_64668 | JGI IMG/M metagenome (GOLD analysis project Ga0070682, IMG submission 64668) | Corn rhizosphere microbial communities from Kellogg Biological Station, Michigan, USA - KBS C6-3L metaG | ecosystem: Host-associated > Plants > Roots > Rhizosphere | place: USA: Michigan...
GTCGCTACCGCTCCCGGTTCTGACTTTGTGTTTCGTTGCTGAACTGTACACGCGTGGGTCGAGTAATTCAGAACCGGGAGCGGTAGCGACCGGGTGGCGTTGCCCAAACTCAACCGTGAGTGGTGCTCATAATTAATTCCGCTCACTCAAACTCGATGCCGACCAGAGTGACCCGGTCGCTACCGCTCCCGGTTCTGACTTTGTGTTTCGTTGCTGAACTGCGCGCGTGTGGGTCGAGTAATTCAGAACCGGAAGCGGTAGCGACCGGGTGACGTTGCCCAAACTCAACCGTGAGGGGTGCTCATAATTAATTCGGCTTACTCAAACTCGAGGGTCGACCAGAGTTACCCGGTCGCTACTCGATGCCGACCAGAGTGACCCGGTCGCTACCGCTCCCGGTTCTGAATTAGTTGCCCCATGTAATTGGAGCGACAAGCTGAAGCTTGTCGGACAGGCTTGTCGGACATTAGTTTGTCGTATCTGCAATGAGCACCACATCATTTGAAACGGTGCCGCGCGCCAGCACGAGTGATTTGCCGTCTCTCGAAACGTCAAAGGCAAACACCTGATCCGCTTTGAAATTGGTCAACTGTTTTGCTGCGCTGCCATCTATCGGCTGGCTCCAGATATTGGATACACCTGCCCGACGTTCCGCATAGAAGACAGCACGACCATCGCCACTCCACCTGAGCGCGTTGTCAGTTGGCGCGATCTCGATCGTCTTCACAGTCGCCCCACTAGTCATATCAATAATGCCGAGTTTGAAGTCGCTTAAATCCTGTTCCCGATAACGGCAAGCCAACAGTTTTCCGTCAGGTGAAATGGATGCCTGCGAGGTGAGCTTATTTGTTACCAGTTGCGGCGTGCCACCGTCGATCGATATTTTCCAAAGTCCGGGGTCCGTGATGTCCTGGTAGATGATCCACTTGCCATCCGGCGATACCACCGGATTCACTTCGGCAATGCCGCTCGTTAGCTGTTTGACGTTAGTGCCGTCGCTATCCATGCGCCACAAGTGAGGAACCCCAGAGCGCGTAGACAGGAAGACAATGAACCGCCCGTCGGCAGTGGGCGCAGGCGCGCCGTTGAGACCTGCATTTAACGTTAGTTGCCGGGGGTTACTGCCGTCAGCGTTCACGATAAACAAGTCGGTGGTTCCTGCGCCGGCAACGGTGTAAATGATTCTGCCGTCCGGCATGAAGGCTAAACCACGCCCGCCTTCGTTCGTGCCAAACGTCACCTTGGTCGCATTGTCAGTATTTGAAATGGAAGTGAACCACACGCTGGAACTGATCTGACTCTGAACGGTGGCCAGGGTGGTGCCGTCGCTATTGAGACTGACGCCGCTATAGTTATTCAGGTCGTTGGTAATTCTCTCCGCCACGCCGTCGGGATAACTGATGTGCCAGATCTGAATAGGCCCACCTGCCGCTTCCTGTGCCGACGTAACTATGGAACTTCCGCTGGGAGTCCACGCCACTTGTTGCACGAATGACCAACGCAGCGGGCTAGCCTGTTTCTCCACACCCGTATTCACATCAATCAAGACAATCGCGGTGCGATCGACGCCGCCCTCGAGAGCGCCCGCCGGTGAGGCAATCACATCACCTTTTGGCGACCAGGCCGGCCCGACCGAAGGCCCCGCTGGATAACGCGCGGGCCTGAGACGCGACGCCGCCTTGCGCTGCTGCGTGCCATCGCTGTTCGCGATCATCAGTGCAGTCTCACCAGCCAGGGGAAAATTGCGAATCCAGGCGAAGCGTTTGCCATCCGGTGAAAATGTTACTGGCGTATCAACGTCTTCGATAATCTTGCGTGGCGTTCCGCCCAAGACCGGAATTTGGTAGACCACGCCAAGCGGCGAATTCTTCTCGTAAACCACGTAATAGATGTAATCGCCATCCTGCGAGAACGTTAATCCGATATAACGCGACTCGGCAGGCTGAACGATCTGAACGTTACTCGCAGTCGCTATTTGACGCACCCACAAGCTTGCCTGCCTGCCGTCGCTGATTACGTGAACCACGTATTTCCCGTCGGGTGAAATCGTAGCGAGGCCGGCCTTGCCGGTGTTCGTCAACTGCGACAGTCGCACCTTGCCAAAGGTGTGTGTCGGCGCTGGACGCATCTTTAACCAAAGCGTGACGGCGGCCGCTGCCGCGAGCAGCAACACCACTGAGCCGATGATTCCGAGCTTATGACGGCCCATCGAGGTGACAAGGTATTCAGCGCTGGAGACCGTGGGCGCGCCAACCTGCGTGTTAGTAGCCGGCGTGGGAAAAGTGCTGAGCGTAGTACCGGCATTGGTACCACCAGTACTCATATGAATATCGCGATTACCGGAGTCAGGTGAGACAGATCGCTCCATCTCGGCACTCGCATCAAGTCGCTGTTTCAACCGGCGCAAGTCAGTCAGCATCTCGCGCGCCGTTTGATAACGATCGTCTCGATTTTTCGTTAGGGCTTTAGTGATGATCCATTCCAAAGCCTCAGGCGCGTCCGTGATGTAACGCGTCAGCGCGGGCGGATCCTTTTCCAGAATGGCAACGATGACGTGGCTTGGCGTGGGACCTTCAAACGGCATGCGGCCCGTCACCATCTCGTAAAGCAGGACGCCGAGACTCCAAATGTCTGAACGCGAGTCTACCGTGAGGCCGCTGGCTTGTTCGGGCGACATGTAGTTGACCGTACCCATGACCGCGCCTGGACTCGTGTTCACCATCGCGCGTGTGGGCGCTTCGGTGTCGGTAGTTTCGGGACGTTCGGTCAGTTTCGCTAAACCAAAGTCGAGCACCTTCACGTAGCCGTCGCTCCGCAACATTAGGTTTTCGGGCTTAATGTCGCGGTGAGCGATGCCCGCTGTTTGCGCGGAGGCGAGCGCAGAAGCAATTTGGATCGCGATGTCCAAAGCTGAAAGCAGTTTGATTCCGTGCCCGGTTGAATGGCCTTCGCCAGATATCGTATGCGATCGCGAGAGGTGATGGCGGAGCGTTTCGCCTTCAACATACTCCATCGCTATGAAGCGCTTGGATTCGACGTGGCCGATTTCGTAAATCGTCAGGATGTTTGGATGATTGAGAGCCGAAGCGGCATAAGCTTCCTGTTCAAATCTACGCAGCCGATCTTCATCCTGGGTGAATTGCGCGGGCAACAATTTCAAAGCGACAGGCCGGCGTAGCTGGGTGTCCTGAGCGAGATAGACCTCGCCCATGCCGCCCGCGCCGATGAGAGAACGGACTTCGTAGCGCCCCAGAGATGTGCCGGTTGCAATACCCATTTTTATGGATCGGTTCTTAAAGCCTTCGCAGTTTTATACGGAACGAAAGTGATTGTAGTTGCGATCAATTAGCACACGCCAGAGCGCGATGTTTGATGCTTTTTTATTCCGACTGGAGTTGAGGGAGTTTCGAAATCCGCCTCGCCGGTGTGGTTGTAGCTTCGTGCCGCGGACACGGGCGCTTTTGGAGTGCGGTGACTTGTCACCGCTTTGTTTTCGGAGAGCCTTGACGCTGCGTTTGAGCTTTGAGCAAAGCTCCGCGCGTCCGGGAATTTGTTCATCTGCCGAAATTATGGAACGAAAACTAACTGAAGAGGCCGCCAACTTTCGAGGCGATATCTCCAGCCATGCCACTCGCGCCGTCGCCGCTCACGACGTTATCGAGTTGACCGGCAATGGGTGCGGGAAGTTTTTCTTTGAGGAATCCGATCACGGTAGTTACGGCCGAGCGCGCCTGGTCTTCAGAGATACCGGTTTTCGCGGTCACTTGCTTAATCAGTTCTTCCATTCTATCTCCTCTATCTGCTTTAGGTTTCCTCTGTGCGCCCTCTGTGCTCTTTGTGTCTCTGTGGTGATTTACCACCGAGGCACAGAGTTCACAGAGAAAGCACAGAGCTACAAATTTCGCCAATTTACTGCTCACTGCTCACTGCTCACTGCTGTTTCCCTTATTCCCACGCTGGCGTGGCCTGACCTTGTGCGTCATGCCAGTACGGCGCCCAGGCGAGCGTGAACAGCTTGATAGCGATGTTTGATTTCTTCGGCTTCAAACAAATTGTTTCCAGCGATTCTGTTTGCGGGTCAATCGCCTTTTCCAGCGCCTCAGTCTCTGCTTTGAATTGCGCATCGAGCGCGGCCATTTGTTCATTCACCGCGGCCACCGTCTCTTCAGCGCGCCCCACGTCTTGAGCTTCTTTCATCGAACGACCAACGCTGCGCGCGGCTGTTGTAGCGCGACCTAACGTTGTCAGGCTTACTGCCTTGCGACCCATGAACGATGAAAGCAAGGTTGCGCCAAACGAAATTGCCGTTTGCATCTTCTGACTCTTCGCCTGCTCAGCTTCGCGATCAACCGCCTGTTGCGCGCGCCTCGCTTTCTCTTCAAGCGCGGCAATCTTCGGAGCGTACTTTTGCCGGAGTTTCTCAGCTTTCTCGTCACGTTGTTCGCGGGCGAATTGCTGCAGACGAACGCGGAAGTCGCGTTCCGATTCGCCAGGATTTGAAGCGATTTCGAGCGTCGGACTTTCCAGCAGTTCGAGCTTCTGATTGCGATAGAGCCAGGTCGCGAGTTCTTTCTGCCACGCGTCGTAGCTCTTCGCCTTCGCTGCATTCGCCGGCAACTCGCCAAACTGCGCAGCTTCTTCAGGCGTTGACTCGAGGTCCTGCGCCGGGATATCGACAGCGGTGGCTTGCTCCCAATCGACGGCAATCGGCCCTTCGCTGATCGGCGTCAGCAGCGTGACCGGTTGCGACATGTCGATCTTTTTTGAATCGCTGTAACCGACGTCGGCAATGGCCAGCAACGCCGGATGGTAAACCAGCTTGGCTCCCGCACTGGCGCCACCACGTGCCGGAATAAAATACTGAGAAATCGCCGGTGGCAAAGTTGGACGCGTAGCCGCAGCCGCTGGTTCCTGAATCGCCATGGCGGGTGCTGCCACGTTCGCAGTGTTCGCGGCTGTTTGCGGCGCTGAAGCCGTTTGCTGTTTCACCGGTTCCATCAACGTCTTAATTTGATTGCGCGTCAATGGCCCGCGCAGGTACGACATGTCCCAGCGCGTTTCAAAAACTTCGGCGCCGTCTTCGTGCACGTTGTTCATCAGGAATATGCGATTGCCCAGGCCGGCGATTGTCTGTTCCATCTCGCCGCGATCAAACTTCATCCCGGTGCCGCCGGCAATTCCTTCCAGTCCTTCAAGCATGCGCGCTTTGTCACGTTCAGTTTGCAAACGACCGATAAACCAGGTGCCGGCGTTTGATAGACCTTTGTAATCGAGGTCCACCGGATTCTGAGTCACTAACACCACGCCGAGGCCGAACGCGCGTCCCTGCTTTAACAGTGTCAGCAAAGGTAGCTTCGAAGGTGGATTCGCGGTCGGCGGGAAATAGCCAAAGATTTCGTCCATGTAAAGAATTGCGCGCAGGCTGGTGGTGCCCGATTGAGTTCGCATCCAGCCGAGTGTTTGGTTCAGCAGTAACGAAACAAAGAACATTCGCTGCGCATCGTTGAGGTGGGCAATTGAAAAAATCGAAAGCCGCGGTTTGCCTTCGGGCGTGTGCAATATTTGTTGAATGTCGAGCGGCTCGCCCTCCATCCAGCTGGCGAACGCCGGCGCTGCTAAAAGATTGTTGAGCGCCATCGACAATTCCTGCCGGTCTTTAAAAGGATAGAACGACTCCAGATCTTTCACGCCGACCTTGGCCATCGGCGGCGACTCGATCTGTTGAATGAGCCCAGCGATGTCGAGATCCTTACCCGCAGCCCAGGAGTTATTCAGGATCATCGAAAGCAAAATGTGTTCGCGGCTCTTGATCGGATCGGCTTCGATGTCGAGCAGGCCGAGCAGGCTGGTGACGGTGGTGTTGACGCGTTCAGTCATCAGCTCCGGATCTTCGCGAACGGCTTCGGGTGGCGCGGCAAACGATTTAAGAATCGAGACTGGAATGCCCGCGTTGCTGCCGGGTGTGTAGATACGAAATTCTGCCGCGTCGCGAAGTCGCTTGATGCGCGCGCCGTCTTGTCCCCAGCTCGCGAGTCCTTTGGTCCAAACGTCTGCCTGTTGCACCGCGTAGTCTGCCGTTGAGAGACCTTTCTTCTGCGCGTCTTCTTCGTTTACCCAGGGCGCAAAATCATCGGGTTTGAGATCGGGGAAGGTTAGCAACAGATTGCTGAGGTCGCCTTTGGGATCGATGATGATCGCGGGGATGCCGTCAATCGCCGCTTCCTCGAGCATCGCGATGCACAAGCCGGTCTTGCCGCTGCCGGTCATGCCGACGCAAACAGCGTGAGTCAACAAATCCTTCGAGTCGTAAAGCAGGATGCCGTCTTTGGCCTTCTTCTCCTTGAGGTCGTAGGGACGGCCGAGATAAAAAGCTCCAAGTTTTTCGTAGTCTTCCATTGGCGAAATTTCTCCTGAAACCGAAAAGACTAAACAACCCGCCGAGCGGAACCAGTTGCGACTTGTCAGGGAAACTAAGCTTACCTCAATTCTGCCGGGTAACCACGTGGCGGCAGGGAACTTCTTCTATCTATACGTTATTAGAACCGGGCGAGACTGCTTGCTACCGTCTACAGCACCACTTTGAAAACCTTTTCGCTCGAGATTGAGAGTGAGCTGAGTTCAGCTCAGGGTGAGTGGGGCGTACAAAGAAGGCCCCTTCCCCCCGCCGTCGATCGATAACACTCGAGGGTGAGCTCAGGGGACGGCCTTCCACGCTAACGCTGGCTTCTAATTTTGTTGACCGCAACCCGGAACAGGTTTATAAGTCCTGCGCAGTCTACTTCAAATCAGACAGGAGACTTCTCGTGAGCCTACCAAGAGAAATCACTCAAATGAGGTTACTGGCGATTGCTTTATGCTTGTTGGCCTTCAGCGTCTACATCACGTTTGCCCCAGTTCCCGTTTACGCTGCCAGTTGTAATTGCAGTGAGGGGAACGGTACCTGCAATGGTAGAGCAGAGTGCGTCTGCATGTTCGCTAATGGAGTATGCACGAACTGCCAATGGGTCCAGGGTAGCGCTAACTGTGAAGTCCCTCCAGAAAACTGACTTTCTTGAATTAGCCAACCTGTTTGCCGGCTTTGCCTCACTGAACACTTGAAATGGAATTGTGAACCGCAAGCGGGCGACCGAGATCCAGGAATTGAAGATCTCCAAGAGGGATGGGATGAGCGCCGAAGTTTCAGGCCAAGGTTCTCCGGCTCACAGCAGGGGGGCCGATCGCTTTCTGTTGCTGCTTCTTTTGGCATCGTTGTCTCTCAATGTCTATTTGGGGTGGAAGGTTAAGCAAACCCCAACGGCTTCGAGTGTCCCGCCGATTACCGCTAGAATTTCACCCGGGTTAAAGGTCGATCCTGTCACCGCTGTAGGCCTCGACGGAAAACAACTTACCATCGCGTTCGACACAACCGACAAGCCGACGGTCTTTTATGTCGTATCGCCTTCTTGCATTTGGTGTGAGCGCAACAAGGCCAACATTGGCACCCTTACCGCGACGAAAGGAAATGATTTTCGGTTTATTGGACTCTCACTAGCTGAATCTGGCCTTAAGGAATATGTGGATCGGCATCACCTCAATTTCCCAATGTACACGCGGTTAACTTCAGGAACGATTAGCTCGCTCGGACTGGGCGGTACGCCACAAACTATTGTCATCTCGCCAGACGGCCGAGTATTGAAGAATTGGATAGGAGCATATACCGAGCAATTGCAGCCTGAAGTGGAGTCTTATTTCGGAATCCAACTTCCGGGTTTGACTCGGGCAACTAACTAAGCAGTATTACAGCTCCTGGCCGAGTGGAACTCCCCGACCCCGATCATCACCTAAACGGAACGTTCCTTTTATTCAAGCGTTATGGTGACGGGCGACAGCTCGAAAAGTATGCGGCGCGAACTCATGGAGTGGCTGAAAGTATTTCTTACCTACTCACATCATGCATACATTATTACGCTATCGGAATTGCAAGGATTACCTGAGATGGCAGATCGCAGTTAGTGGTGTCCTTCGATGCTTACTTCTGCTCGCGGTTTCCAGCTTTGGACTAAGCACGCATCAGCAAATATTGGCCCAGTCGAAGCCGGGCGGAACTGGAGCTTCCTCACTTTGCACCCATGACAACGCGGTAGATCTGATTGGGCAACAGATCGACCTCACCAGAACCTTTGACCACCCTGTTCGGCGCATCATTGTTCTGATTCGCGCGGCCGATCTGCTATGGCCTCTGCAGCAGAGTCAGGCGCGTGCAGCCTTCAGTGAAGCCTTTGATGTAGCTTCACAGAATGAAAAAGAGAAAAGCGAGCGATCAAAGGATCGGCAGCGTTCACTCGTTATGGAAATGCAAGCGCCGGATCAAAGATATGTCGTCATCCGCGCCATTGCTAAACGCGATTCCGCCTGGGCGAAAAAGTTAACGCAACAATTACTAAAACGAGAACGCGAAAGTGGAAACCAGGCACCAACGAAAGACTCGTTCAACGACCTCTTAACAGCACAAAAGCTGCTCGACTCTGCCAGGCAGCTGATAGCTGTGGATGTTAATGCAGCCGTCGATCTCGCCAAAATGAGTCTGAATTTGCCGGCTGGTGTCGAGCTAAGCAGATTCCTCTATGCGCTCGCCGAAGTGAGTCAAGCAGCGGCCGATCAATTTTACGACCAGGCTCTGGTGGTTTATGCCGACAGACCAATGCGCGAGTTTCTTTATCTACAAGCTTATCCGTTTGCGTTTCGCGAGAGCGGGGATATGCCGGTCTTCGGATTTTATCAGGTGCCGGCTAATTTCGTGGTCAACAATTCATTGCAGCTGCGGTTCGTGCAGACTCTGCTGCGACGAGCACAACAAGCATTGGAGGTCCCGTTAGACGAAGCCGATAACTTTCAAAACGCGAATGGCAATTCGATGCCGGGGACAAGCTACATCTTGCAGGCATTGATGCGAATTGAGCCCCAAATCAGCAAATTTCCTGATTTATTGGATGCCGTAGTCCTGTCGCGGGAGAAGATACTGGTTTCACTCCCCGCCGAAATCCAAACAACATTTCTGCGGCCCGAGCTCAACGCCATCTCTTCTGCGCCGGAGAAAACCCTTGACGAACGGATCGAGACGGCAAAGAAGATGGCAAATGCTAACCAACGCGACGATATGATCGTTGAGGCAATTCTTTCACTCGCTGATAAAGGGACTCTGGACGGACTGATGCGGGCTAGCGACAGTATTAGCGATTCAAATTTGCGCGGGGCATTAATTGAGTGGATCTATTTCAGCCGTACAAAAGAGGCCGCTAACGGCAAGCGATTTGACGAAGCAGAACGGCTGGCAGCGAAAGTCGAAGGGCGAGAGCAACGCGCCTATCTGCTGACCGAGATTGCAAAAGGCCTGCTGAACACCAGCGAGACCCAGATACATGGGCGCGAGGTTCTCGACGAGGCAATAACAGAAGCCAATAAGGCCGGGATGACGATCTTCGCGGCGCGTACACTGCTATCTGCTTCGAATCTCTATGCGAAGATAGATCTCAGTCGTTCACTCTCAGTCTTGGGAGACGCCATTAATTGCATCAACCATATTGAGGCGCCGGATTTTTCCAGAGGCGATCAAACGCTGGCAAAGCGAATCAAGCGAAGGAGCAACCCTGGCCAGTTCTTGATCCGATTCTATATGCCGGGGCTTGACCCGGAAAATGCATTCCGAGAAATGGCAAAGATCGACTTCGACGATGCGCTGTCGCAAACCAGCGCTTTCACTGATAAGTTTCAACGCGCAGTGACAAGTCTTGCGTTAGCAGAGGTATGTTTGCAGCAAGCGAAGCGACAACCTAAAGAAAACCCAAAGAGAATCGCGAAGCCTGTCGCGGGATCGTAAGGGCCTCCAGCTTGATCCTTATTTGCGACTTGTACGGCAAAACAGTTCAGGTTTACAGCTTGCGCGAGTCGTAAGCCCAGTGAAGCAACGCCTGTCATTGTCGCGGGCGGAGCGCAATGCTATTCAGATCTCCGAGGAGCCGTTGTGATCCCGGTTCGTAAGGTTCGCAATTGACATCACCAATTCGGCGGGTCCAACTGGCTTCGGTATATGCAACTGGTAGCCTGCGGTGAGCGAACGCAGGCGGTCCGAAGCACGCGCGTGCGCCGTTAACGCAATGGCCGGAATGCTCCGGTTCGGACCGTCTTCCAGACTTCTCACCTTACGAATCAACGAATAACCGTCTTCATTAGGCATCTCTATGTCGCTGATGAGCACGTCCAGTTTTCCGCCGCGAATTATTTCGAGCGCAGCGGAAACGCTGGCCGCGGTTTTGGCGACGGCGCCACACTGCGTCAGTATGGTCCCGAGCAGGTCACGCGCGTCTTTCTCGTCGTCAACGACGAGCACGCGCACTCCGTCGAGCCTGGTCAACTCCGCCGCCGGCGCTACGCCCGCGACCGGCGGTGGCTCCGTGGTGGCGTTTGATAATTGTTCCGGCGTGTGAACGACCATGACGGGCAGTCGCACGATGAAGGACGCGCCCTGGCCCTCGCCCGGACTGACGGCGCGAATAGTTCCGCCGTGCAGCTCCACGATGTGCTTTGTGATCGCCATCCCCAGTCCGAGCCCGGTATGTAACCTCGTGGTCGTATTGTCGGCCTGCCGGAAGCGCTCAAACACGTACGGCAAAAAATCGGCACTGATGCCCTGGCCCGTGTCGCTAACGGTGATCTCTACGCTGGAGTTGACGCGCGCCAGTCGAACCTGCACGCGACCGCCCTTCGGCGTGAACTTGATCGCATTCGACAACAGGTTCCACATCACCTGCTGCAATCGCTCCGGGTCGCCGGACACGGGCCCCGCCTTCGGGTCTAGTACCGCCTGTAGCCTGATGCCTTTGGCGTCGGCGGCGAGGCGGACTACATCGAGCGCTGCTTCGACGAGCGAATCCGGTTCGACTCGCCCGACGTCAAGGCGGATTTTGCCCGAGATGATGCGGGAGAAGTCCAGCAAGTCTTCTATCAACTGGTTCTGCGAGTCCGCATTTCGCTCGATGATCTCGACGGCGCGTTTCGTCGTGGCCTCGTCAAGCTTGCCGCTCTTCATCAGGTGCGCCCAGCCCAGGATCGCCGTCAGCGGGCTGCGAAGCTCGTGTGAGACGACGGCCAGGAATTCATCTTTGGCGCGCGTGGCCTCCTCTGCCAGCTTCCGGGCCGCAAGAATCTGATCCTCATACTGATTGCGCTGTCGCATCTGCATCAGGATGCAGTCGTAGATGACGGGCGCGCCATGGTCGCGTCGCGCGGCGTTGGCGAGCACGGGCACCTCTGATCCATCCTTCGCGCGCAGCGAGAGGTAGACCTCCTCGACTCTGCCGTGCAGCTTGAGAAGGGGAAAGAAGTGTGTTTGATAGAAGATGCGACTGGCTACCGGCAGGAAGGTTTCAAGGTGTCGGCCCCGCACCTCTTCGAGTTCGTAGCCGAGCGAGTCGAGCAAGGTGGCGTTGATGTCGACAACTTTGCTGTCGTCAGCAAATGACAGGAAGCCGCATGGCGCTCTGTTCAGCAGGTCATCCATAACGACTCCCACGCTCCTCGCGTCAATCTCAGTCGCCGCCGCCGGCGCTCAGATACTCCCTGATGATGCGGATAGTTTCGTCGGGGTGACTCATGTGAGGACAATGGCCCGTCGCTTCCATAACACGCAGGGTGCTCCCGGGTAAGTGGCGCTTGAGGTAGTCGCCCACGTCGAGCGGCGCGATCGCGTCCTCCGAGCATTGCATGATGAGCGAAGGGATCGTCACCTTTTGCAGGTCACTGCGGTTATCGGAGAAGAATGTCCCTTCGGCAAAGCGGCGCGCGATCTTCGGATCGGTGGAACAGAAACTCTCCTCGAGCTCGCGCGTCAATTCTGGCCGCTGCGGATTTTTCATGACGACGGGCGCCAGAAAATTTGCCCAGCCGATGTAGTTTTTCTCCATCACGTCCAGCAGGCCCGTGATGTCCGCGCGCTCGAAGCCGCCGACATAGCCGGCCGGGTCGTTGATGTAGCACGGCGACGGGCCGATCATGATGAGGCGCTCAAACCTGTCCGGCTCGCGGATGGAGGCGAGCATCCCGATCACGGAGCTCACGGAATGGCCGACAAAGATGATGTTACTCAGTTCAAGCGCTGAGCAGATGTCGAGCACATCCTCCGCGTAGCCTTCGAGGCTGCCGTAGCGCTCGGCGCTGTACGCGCGGAGGTCAGACTTTCCCGAACCGACATAATCGAAGAGGACAATCCGGTAGCTCTCTTCGAAAGCAGGCGTGACGAACCGCCACATGTTCTGATCGCAACCGAAGCCGTGGGCAAACAGCATGGGCTGCGTGCCCTTGCCGAAGACTTTCACGTTGTTGCGGGCGAGGATGTTTTGAGTCAAACCATTTCTCCGAAACTGCAATGCAGTAAATGTACCTCTGAGTTGCTGGTAAACGCGAATCAGGTTGCAGAATCGCGACCGATAGAGAGCGGATGCAAAGGTGGAGTTGAAGGGCAGCATCCCGCGGCTCGCATCTTCGCTCCATTAGAGGATCTCGCGCGCAAATGTAAAAAATCAGCGTCAGTCGCTAGACCCTCGCCCAGCCTCTCCCTCGAGAGAGAGGGCTTACAGCTTCCGCGAATCGTAAGCCCAGTGAAGCAACGCCTGTCGTTGTCGCGGTCGGCAATCCAGTTCGCCCTGCGGACAGTTTTGCTGAAGTTGCACGACGTGCCTTTGCGCGGCGCGCCAACGTTTGATCTGTCGTTCATCGTCGACTGATCGTCGGCCCATGTAGTAACGGCAATACCATTGGAACCAACCGCGCGGATCCTCTTCGTATAACCAGCCCTTCTTACGCCAAACCGACAACGGTTGCGAGGCGTTAACTCCAAAAAAGTTTAAGCGCCGATCATGTCGCTCGTGGCAAAGCTTCGCGTTCCGAAACCAGTCAGCGGGAAACTCGTCGCGGCAATCCGTCATGTACTTGCCGCCGAACACACCGAGGCGAAGCATTTGTTTGGGGGTTAGCTGTGGTCGAAAGTCAGTGTGGAAGTTTTTACCGGCAGGTTGCGTGAGGAAGTAAACGTAGCCCTGCTGCATCAGGTCGTTGACGGCAACGCGCTTTGGTTTCATTGTTGGGAGTGCGGTGACCTGTCACCGCTTTCTCTTAGCGGCGGCTTGATGCCGCGGTTCCGAAAACAAAATGCTGCGACAGGTCGCAGCGAAAACAAAAGCGGTGACAAGTCACCGCACTCCAAAATCACACCTTACGGCCCATGGCGCCGGCAATAATTTTTACCAGCAGTTCCGGTTCGATTGGCTTGGCGACGTGGACCTGGAAACCGGCAGCCAGCGAGCGCGCGCGGTCATCGTCAGTGGCGTAGGCGGTCAAGGCGATCGCCGGCACTTCCTTCGCAGATTTCGAACGCGACTTTCTCAACTTTGAAATCAGCGCGTAGCCGTCCTCGGTCGGCATTCCGATATCGCTGACCACCAGGTCGGGCTTCCAGACGCGGAAAGTTTTTAACGCTTCGGCCACAGATTCACAGCACTTCACGTCTCCGCCGCAACGCGTCACGATTGCGGTGACCAGCTCGCGTGAATCGGCTTCGTCGTCAACTACCAAAACGCGCAGCCCCTCGAGCAGCGTGGCGAAACTGGCGGGCAAGCCGTTGCCATCAATCTTCATTGCCGCCGCACTCTCAACAGTCTCCGCCGCGCCTTCTGCTGCCAGAGGTAACGTTACGATAAACATCGCGCCCTTGTTCTTGCCGTCGCTTTTCACTTCCACGATGCCGCCGTGCAGTTGCACCAGGTGTTTGACAATCGAGAGTCCCAGCCCGAGCCCGCCATGTATCCGGGTGGTTGAGCCGTCAGCCTGCCGAAAGCGATCAAAAATGTATGGCAGGAATTCCGGACTAATTCCTATACCTGAATCAGCCACGGCAATGCGGACGTGAGAGTCGACTTGTTCCGCTGTGACCCAAACCCTGCCGCCTTCTGGCGTAAACTTGATCGCGTTACTCAACAGGTTCCAAAAAATCTGCTGCAGACGATTGGGGTCCCCAGCGACAAAACAGGAATCCGATTCGAACTTTGTTTCCAGTTCAATGTTCTTGGCTTCGAACGCCGGGCGCACCCCCTCGATCGAGGCGTCAATCACCGTGCAGAGATCGAGCGAGCGCGGTTCGATCTGCAACTTGCCGGTGATGATGCGTGAAACGTCGAGCAGATCGTCGATTAACTGTGACTGCGAACGCGCATTGCGCTCGATCGTTTCAAACGCGCGCGACATTTGTTGCTCATCAAGTTTTCCGGTTCGCACCAGGTGGCTCCAGCCGAGGATCGCGGACAATGGCGTACGCAGTTCATGAGAGAGCGTCGCGAGAAATTCGTCTTTGGTGCGATTCGCCTGCTCGGCTTCTGCGCGCGCTGCCTGTTCGCGAACCAGCAGTTTCGCCCGCTCCTTTTCGGCTAGTCTGCGTTCGGCAATTTCCAGTTGCAGCTCTGTAGCGTGGCGCTGTGCATCGCTATAAAGGACTGCGTTTTCATAAGCGACGCCAACCTGGGTTGCGAGGGTCGCTGCCAGCCGTTCGTCAGCCTCGTTAAAATCTTCAGCGTTGAATTTGTTCAGCAGGTAAACCCAACCCCGCATGCCCGAAGAAGACAAGAGCGGCGCGCCGAGAAAGCAATGCACCAGGTCTGACGTCTTGCCTTCAGGACGAAGTAAAGTGTCTGACTCATTAAGCCGCAGCGGATGACGCTTCGAAACTACGCGTCTTAACGCGCGCCGGGTAACCGGCAACCATCCCTCACTGGTCACTTCGTTTTCCGGCGCTGCACAGCGGAAGAAATAGAGAAGACTCTCGTCGTCGCCGTTGAGTATTCCTACGGCTGCTTCCTGTGCCTGCATGATGTGACGCGCCGAGCGGCAAAAATTTTGCAGTACATGCGCCGGCTCATGCTCCGCCGCCAATTCCTGGCCCAGCTCAATCAACATCTTGAGGCGCTCGAGGTTCGCGCTTTCCAACTCCTGATTTTTTTCTTCAAGCAGCTTTGCCTGCCGCTCGATTTCTCGAGTTTTCTTGAAGAGCTCGACGAACACCGCGACTTTGGAGCGTAGGATATCGGGTTCGATAGGCTTAACGATGTAATCGACGGCACCGAGCGAATAACCCCGACTGAGATGTCGACCGCCAGTTGAGTCCGCGGTCAGGAAGATGATCGGGATACTGCGTGAACGATCGCGGCCCCTGATCATTTCAGCGGTTTCCAGACCATCCAGCTCCGGCATGAACACGTCCATCAGGATCACGGCCACTTCGTTATCCAGCAGATAGCGAAGCGCATCATCACCCGAGCCGGCGCTTACCAGGTTGCGATCGGGACCCTGAAGGATCGATTCCAGCGCCAACAGGTTCTGCGGGCTGTCGTCGACCATCAGGATGTTGATTTGTTCTTCAGCTGCCATATTGAGCCGCGTTTTCCCTCGCGGAGCGCGCGGACTGCGCGCCCGTATTGTGCACTGCAATCAGTTTCAGGAGGAGCGGTGCAATTCCGTGCAGGGGCACAATCCAGTCCGGATTTGTGCGTTCAATCGCGGCCGCGGGCAGTTCGCCACAAGCCGCGGACGCCGGATCTTCAACAATCGCTAAGCCGCCACGATTTTTAATGGTGGACAAGCCGCGCGCACCGTCGCGGTTGGCGCCCGTCAAAATCACCGCAATCGCGCGTTGATGAAACTCATCGGCAGCCGATTCAAACAGGGCATCGATGGAGGGACGCGCAAACGCCTCAGGCGCATCCGTGGACAAGGCAAAACTGCCACTCTCAATTAGCAGGTGATAATCGCGCGGCGCGAGGTAAATGCGTGCAGGCAGTAAAGGCTCCTTGTCTTCCGGTTCGCTTATCGGCAGGTTGCAAAACTCCGCGAGGTATTCACAAAGCCCATTGTCTGCGGCTTTGCCGCGATGTTGGACGATCACAACCGGCAGCGGAAAGTCGGGCGGCAAACTGCAGAGAACATTCTGCAGCGCCTTCAAACCGCCCGTTGATGTGCCGATTAAGACAACGTCGAATGACATGGGGCTGTTAGTTCCAGGTTCCAAGTTCCAAGTCCGGACCTTTACCAACCAGCGAAGGCAGTTTCAGCCCAACCGAATAGTTCTCAAGTTTTGGAAACCTGGAACTTGAAACTTGCTTATGCGACCTTCCGATACAGTTTGTCCCCTCCGTCGAGGTGCTCGTACTGCTGCGCTCGCGGCGTAAACTTCAACGACTCCTTGTTCCCCAATCCAAAAACACCAAACATGCTCAAACTGTCGTACAGCAAATTGTGAACCCGGGCCTGCAAATCCTTGTTGAAATAAATCATGACATTGCGACAGAGAATGACCTGAAACTCATTGAACGAGCCATCGGTCGCGAGGTTGTGTTCCGAAAAGACTATGTTGCTGCGCAGGCCAGGACTGACAATCACACTGTCGTATTGCGCGGTGTAGTAATCGGAAAACTCATGAAGCCCGCCTGCCTGATGATAGTTCGCGGTGTACTCGCGCATTGAGGCGAGCGGAAAAATCCCGGCGCGCGCCTTCCGCAGGACAGATTGGCTGATGTCAGTCGCGTAAATGCGGCACTTCGGATAAATGTTCTCTTCCTGTAACAGGATGGCGAGCGAATAAACTTCTTCTCCGGTAGAACACCCGGCCACCCAGATTTGCACCGTAGGATAGGTTCGTAACAGAGGCACTACGCGTTTGCGAAAAGTCAGATAGAAACTTGGATCCCGAAACATTGCGGTGGCATGCACCGAGACGCCCAGCAGAAAGCGCTCCAGACTCTGCGGTTCGTGCAAAAGTTTGTGCTGAAACGCCGAAACAGTCTCAGCCTTTTCGGCGCGCATCAGTTCAAGCACTCGCCGTTTGATCGACGCGCGCGAGTATTCGCGAAAATCAAACCCATGCGCGCGATAAACTCCTTCGAGCAGCAGATCGATCTCGATGTCCTCGAGGTTATTGCTTAGTGCCGCAGCGGTGGTCAAAAAATTCCTCTTTCGGGTAATTTATTTTTCTCTGTGCTGCCTCCGATGTTCTCTGTGACTCTGTGGTGGATCAAGGTTAGGTCATCTTCACCACAGAGTCTCAGACAACACGGAGGCGACACAGAGATTTGAAATCCTAAGTCGTTTCCGGTCGATACAGCCAAACCCGCAACAGAGACAACAACTGATCGATGTCGAGTGGCTTAGAAATGTAATCCGAAGCTCCAACCTCAAGGCAGTGATCGCGATCGGCCTTCATTGCCTTCGCTGTCAACGCGATGATTGGCAACTGCTTAAACTCGCTCATCCCCCGAATTGCGGCGATGGCCTCGTAGCCATCCATCTCAGGCATCATGATATCCATCAGTACCGCTTCGATTCCTGGCGTGCTCTTCAGGATGTCGATGCCCTCCTGTCCGTTTTCAGCATGCACCACGTCCATGTGATGCGCCTCGAGCGCGCTTGTCAATGCGAAGATGTTGCGAACGTCGTCGTCAACTACGAGAACTTTTCGGCCGGCCAGCACCGGATCGGTGCGATGGAACTTCTCGAGCATGCGACGCTTCGGTTCCGGCAGGTCGGCCTCGACCCGGTGCAGGAACAGTGCTGTTTCCGCCAGCAAACGTTCGGGCGAGCTTGCTTCCTTCACAATGATCGCATCGGCGACTTTCTTCAGGTGCAACTCTTCTTTGCGCGTCAGTTCCTTGCCGGTATAGACGATGATTGGCAACTCGTAACGCCCAAGGTCCGTTTGCAGCTTCTCGATCAAGTCGAAGCCGCTCATGTCCGGCAGCCTCAAATCGAGCACCATGCAATCGAAGCGTTCGTCCTTTAAGAGCGACAACGCCTCTTCGCCCGTAGCCACCGCTGTGGTTTGCACGTCACCGTTTCCGATCAACTCGACCACGCTCATTCGTTGTACATCGTCGTCTTCAACGACCAGCAGTTTGCGCACGCGACGTTCGGTAAAGTCACGAATATCGTCGAACGCTTTGTGCAACGTTTCATGCGTCACCGGTTTTTGCACGTGATTAAATGCACCCTGCTTCAAGGCGCGCGTTCGTTCTTCCTCAACTGAGATGATGTGGACGGGAATGTGACTGGTCGCCGCATCGTGCTTCAGGCGATCCAGCACCGTCCAGCCGTCGCGATCCGGCAAGCGAATATCAAGCGTGATCGCCGACGGTTTGTATTTCTGTGCCAGGGCCAGCGCCATTGAGCCGCTGGTAGCAACCAGGCCTTTGAACCCTTTTTCGCGCGCCAGATCGAGCAGGATGCCGGCGAAGCTGATGTCGTCCTCAACAATCAGGACCGTTCGATCGCCACTCTGAATGTCGTTACGATCGTCGACGATCGCGGTGGACTCGCTATACAGCAAGGCCAGCGCTTCGCTGTCAAACGTTTCAACCGGCGTCCATGCTGCTTCCGTTACTGGCTTGGTCGTTTTAGGTCGCGGTTGACTTGCGGGCGCGCTGATGGCGCCGGCGGGCACGTAGTTGCGGGGCAGGTAGAACGTAAACGTGCTGCCTTCCCCGGGCGTGGAAATCATGCGTATTTCGCCACCAAGCAGGCGCGCGATTTCGCGGCTAATCGACAATCCCAGGCCGGTGCCGCCGTACTTGCGACTGGTGGTCCCGTCAGCCTGCTGAAACGGTTCAAAAATAATCCGCTGCTTCTCGGTCGGAATACCGATGCCGGTGTCACGAACCGAAAACGCCAGCACCTCGCTGGCTCGATTGAGCGACTCAAGGTGGTAGGTTTCCTCCGCCGTGGCGGGTGTGATACTCAATACAACCTTGCCCTCCTCGGTGAACTTGAATGCGTTCGACAAAAGGTTCATCAAGATTTGCTGCAACCGTTTGTCATCCGTGTGAATCACCGGATCCAGCTCTGCGGAGAGAGCAACTTCAAACTCCAGGTTCTTGTCCTTCGCCAATTGATGGAAACTGCGCTCCAACTGCTCAGCCATGTCCTTGACCGAAACATCGGCGACTTCAATGCCCATCATTCCCGATTCAATCTTCGACAGATCGAGAATGTCATTAATCAACGAAAGGAGATCGGAGCCTGACGAATGTATGGTTTGGGCAAACTGAACCTGCTTGGGCGTCAGGTTTTCATCGTTGTTCTCAGCGAGCTGCCGCGAAAGAATCAGCATGCTGTTCAAAGGCGTGCGCAGCTCGTGAGACATGTTCGCCAGAAACTCGGATTTGTATTTCGAAGTAAGCGCGAGCTGTTCGGCTTTCTCCTCCATCTCCCAACGCGCTTCTTCGACTTCGCGATTCTTCGCTTCGACTTCCGCTTTCTGCCGCGCCAGCAACGCAGCTTTCTCCTGCAACTCTTCGTTAGTTTGTTGCAGCTCTTCCTGCTGGCTCTTCAGCAACTCTTCCGATTCGCGCAACGACTCAGCTTGCTGTTCGAGTTGCTCGTTGGTCTTCTTCAGCTCGTCCTGCTGACTCTGCAGCTCAGCAGCCAGCGACTGTGACTGTTGCAGCAGATCCTCCGTGCGTGTGTTGGCGGCGATCGTGTTCAGCACGATGCCAATACTTTCGGTTAGCTGATCAAGGAAGGTCAGATGTGTGTCGCTAAATGTGTTGAAAGTCGAGAGCTCGATCACAGCCTTCGCTTCACCTTCAAACAAGACCGGCAACACGACGATGTTGTTCGGCGGCGCCTCACCGAGCCCTGAAGTAACGTGAACGTAGTTATTAGGCACGTTCGTCACCAGAATGCGTTCACGCTCGACCGTACACTGGCCAACTAACCCTTCACCCGCGTGAAACTCGTTCGCCAGGTTTTTGCGTTTCTTGTAAGCATAGCCACCGAGCAGCTTCATCACCGGCTGGCCGTTAGGACTTTCGTTGACGTAGAAGACACCCTGCTGCGCATCAACCAGGGGCGCGAGCTCCGACAACACCATCTGCGCGACGGTGGTCATGTCGCGCTGGCCCTGAAGCATACGCGTGAAGCGAGCGAGGTTCGTCTTCAACCAATCCTGCTCCATGTTTTTCTGGGTCGTCTCTTTGAGATTGAGAATCATCTCGTTGATGTTGTCTTTCAACGCAGCGACTTCGCCCTGCGCTCCGACCGTAATCGAGCGCGTGAGGTCGCCCTTGGTCACAGCGGTCGAGACTTCAGCGATTGCGCGCACCTGCGTAGTCAGGTTGGCGGCGAGACCGTTTACGTTGTCGGTGAGATCGCGCCAGGTGCCGGCAGCGCCGGGCACGTTTGCCTGACCGCCGAGTTTTCCTTCGACGCCCACCTCACGCGCCACTGACGTTACCTGATCTGCAAACGTCGCGAGCGTGTCTGTCATGTTGTTGATGGTGTCAGCCAGTTCGGCGATTTCACCTTTTGCTTCAACCGTCAGTTTTCGTTCGAGGTCGCCGTTTGCAACTGCGGTAACTACGCGAGCGATACCACGCACTTGATCGGTGAGGTTGCTGGCCATCGAATTCACGTTGTCGGTTAGGTCCTTCCAGGTGCCGGCCACGCCGCGCACATCAGCCTGACCGCCGAGCTTGCCCTCGGTTCCCACTTCTCTCGCCACGCGCGTCACTTCCGAGGCGAACGAGTTCAACTGATCCACCATCGTGTTGATGGTGTTTTTGAGTTCGAGAATCTCGCCCTTAACATCGACTGTGATTTTCTTGGAGAGGTCGCCGTTTGCCACCGCGGTGGTTACGTCGGCGATGTTGCGTACCTGGCCAGTCAGGTTACTGGCCATCGAGTTCACGTTGTCGGTTAAATCTTTCCAAGTGCCGGCCACGCCGCGCACATCCGCCTGGCCGCCGAGTTTTCCTTCGGTACCTACTTCACGGGCGACGCGCGTAACTTCCGACGCGAATGAGTTCAACTGATCCACCATCGTGTTGATGGTGTTCTTGAGTTCGAGAATCTCGCCTTTAACGTCGACCGTGATTTTCTTGGAAAGGTCGCCGTTCGCCACGGCCGTGGTTACATCGGCGATGTTGCGTACCTGGCCGGTAAGGTTTCCGGCCATGAAGTTCACATTGTCAGTCAGATCCTTCCAGGTGCCGGCCACGCCGATTACTTGTGCCTGACCGCCAAGACGTCCTTCGGTTCCCACTTCGCGCGCCACGCGCGTCACTTCTGATGCAAACGAACTGAGCTGATCCACCATCGTGTTGATCGTGTTCTTGAGTTCGAGAATTTCGCCCTTTACGTCGACCGTAATTTTCTTGGAGAGGTCGCCGTTAGCTACGGCGGTAGTTACTTCGGCGATGTTGCGCACCTGGCCCGTCAAGTTGCCGGCCATCGAGTTCACGCTGTCGGTCAAGTCTTTCCAGGTGCCGGCAACGCCGCGCACATCGGCCTGCCCGCCGAGTTCGCCTTCGGTTCCTACTTCGCGGGCCACGCGCGTAACTTCAGAGGCGAAGCCGTTGAGTTGATCCACCATCGTGTTGATGGTGTTCTTGAGTTCGAGAATCTCACCCTTCACGTCGACTGTGATTTTCTTGGAGAGGTCGCCGTTCGCAACCGCCGTGGTAACTTCAGCGATGTTGCGTACCTGACCGGTTAGGTTGCCGGCCATCAAGTTCACGCTGTCTGTCAGGTCTTTCCAGGTGCCGGCTACTCCCTTAACTTCAGCCTGGCCGCCGAGTTTTCCTTCCGAGCCTACTTCGCGCGCCACGCGGGTCACTTCCGACGCGAAGCCGTTCAGTTGGTCAACCATCGTATTGATCGTGTCTTTGAGCTCGAGAATTTCGCCTTTGACGTCGACGGTGATTTTCTTGGAAAGGTCGCCATTAGCGACGGCGGTGGTTACTTCGGCGATATTGCGTACCTGACCGGTGAGATTGCCGGCCATGAAATTCACGTTATCGGTTAAATCTTTCCAGGTGCCGGCTACTCCTATCACCTGCGCCTGGCCGCCCAATTTGCCCTCGGTTCCTACCTCTCTCGCCACGCGTGTCACTTCAGAGGCGAACGAGTTCAACTGGTCCACCATTGTGTTGATGGTGTTCTTGAGTTCGAGAATTTCGCCCTTAACATCGACTGTGATTTTCTTGGAGAGGTCGCCGTTTGCGACCGCAGTGGTAACGTCGGCGATGTTGCGTACTTGACCAGTCAGGTTGCTGGCCATCGAGTTCACGTTGTCGGTTAAATCTTTCCAGGTGCCGGCCACGCCGCGCACATCCGCCTGCCCGCCCAGTTTCCCTTCGGTACCTACTTCTCTCGCCACGCGTGTTACTTCCGAAGCGAACGAGTTCAACTGGTCGACCATCGTGTTGATGGTGTTCTTCAGTTCGAGAATCTCGCCTTTAACGTCCACCGTGATCTTCTTGGAGAGGTCACCGTTGGCGACAGCGGTCGTGACTTCCGCGATGTTTCGCACCTGGCTGGTGAGATTGCTGGCCATCGAGTTGACGCTGTCGGTCAAATCTTTCCAGGTTCCGGCGACGCCCTTCACCTTCGCTTCGCCGCCGAGCTTTCCTTCGGTTCCCACTTCGCGTGCTACGCGCGTCACTTCTGATGCGAACGAGCTGAGCTGATCCACCATCGAGTTCACGATCTTGACGGTGCGTAGGAACTCACCCTTCAGCGGCCGTTCGTCAACCTGCAGCGCCATGCGTTCCGACAGATCGCCGTTTGCCACTGCGCCGATCACGCGCGCCATTTCACTCGTCGGACGCGCCATGTCATCTATCAGAAGGTTGGCGGAATCGACGAGCCGAAGCCACGAGCCTGCTGCGGCGGGCACCGACGCCCGATGGTTGATCTTTCCTTCTTTACCAACCACGCGGCTAACGCGTTCCACTTCCTTCGTCGTCTTGTCGCTGAGTTCGATAATGTCGTTTAGCGTGTCAGCGATCTTTCCAGCTTCGCCTGTCCATTCGCCAGGAAGACGAACGGAGAAATCGCCTTTCTTGAAAGCGACGAGGGCTTTAAGAAGCAGTTTGGTATTCAAAGAGTCGGTCGACAGGGCTTGTTTGCGCATAGGGGTCCTTCCCAAGTTTGTTCAGAATCTGGAGAGAGGGTTCAAAGCAGTCCGATTGCGAGGCAAGGCGCTTAGACGATGCCTCAGACACAGTTCGAAACTGTGCGGGTGATATTTTGGGGGATGTTGGGGATGCAACTACGTTTTGCCGCTGCTGCTAAGTATTTATACCTAAGGCGGGCGGACGTTGTAAACCCTTTCGGATTGTGGGTAGTGCAGATGAGGTCAGTACCACCACGCGGTAGCGGGTGGGTCTCATTGCCGATTGTCAATTGCCGATTGCCGATTGGCCTGGGACGAAACATCAATCTGAGATCGGCAATCGCAAATCGGCAATGCAAACACTCACCCGCTAGCGCGTAGTTGCACTGACGTCATTGCTCAGCCCCACTGACTCCCCACTTTCCGACAATGAGTCCGATAATCACTCCGCCAACGGCGCCAAGAATCAGGATCGGAGCAAAGGCTTTAGTGATTATGGCGTCCGGCAGACTCAGCAGGATGCCGAAGATAAGACCCTGCGCCCATGACGGCATCGGGAGACGCGCCGCGCCGATGACGAAGCCAATAGCGAAGCGATTGAGAAACGCACCTATCAACGCCGCCCGCTTATCAGGGAACGACAGCGGGATCATTGAAGCGGCAGACAGCGCGCCATAAACAAGTCCGCAGATTATGCCAAGTAAGATTCGAGACATTGAAAGCTCCCTCAAGATGGGCCGCAGGTTTTATGTTTGGAGTTCCGCCTTCAGTCGGGCAGTTTGTCTTTCATCACTAAAAACCCGCCTCAAGGCGGAACTCCAAACAGAATTATTGCTCTGCTTACTTAATCCAAACAGTCTTGATGTTCACGAACTCGCGTATGCCGAATTCGCTCAACTCGCGGCCGTAACCTGAATTCTTGATACCACCGAAGGGAAGTCGTGGGTCGGACGCGACCATGCCATTGATGAACACGCTTCCGGCTTCGAGTTCTGCTACGAAACGTACCTGTTCAGCGTCATCGGTTGTCCACGCCGCCGCGCCTAATCCGAAGGTTGTAGTGTTCGCGAGTTCGATGGCTTCATCGATGCTGCTGACGCGAAAGAGCATCGCGACCGGTCCGAATACTTCCTCACAGGAAACCGGCGCCTCGCGCGGAACGTTGGCGAGCACCGTCGGTTCATAAAAATGTCCTGGACGGTCCAGCCGTTTGCCGCCGGTTAACAAGATAGCGCCAGCCGCGAGTGAGCGCTGCACCTGGTCGTCAACGTCCTTCAGAATCTGCTCCATCGCGAGCGGGCCGATTTCGGTTGCCTTGTCCGTCGGATCACCGACGCGCAATGCCTGCATCTGCGCAACGAAACTACGTTCAAACTCCTCATAGATTTCATCCGCGACAATGAAGCGTTTGGCGGCAATGCACGACTGACCATTGTTGATTGTGCGCGCCTTTACCGCAGTGGTTACCGCCTCGTCGAGGTTTGCCGAAGGCATTACGATAAACGGATCGCTGCCGCCTAATTCCAGTACCGTTTTCTTAATCTGTTTGCCCGCGATAGCGGCGACGCTGCGGCCCGCCTTTTCACTACCCGTCAGCGTCGCTGCGGCCACACGCCTGTCTTCGAGAATACGGGCAACGGCATCGGCACCGACGAGCAAAGTTTGGAACACGCCTTCGGGAAAACCAGCTCGGCGAATGATGTCTTCAATTGCGAGGGCGCACTGCGGGACGTTCGATGCGTGTTTCAGTAATCCAACGTTGCCGGCCATAAGAGCCGGCGCCGCAAAGCGGAACACTTGCCACAAAGGAAAATTCCAGGGCATCACCGCGAGCACCGGTCCAAGGCTGTCGAAACGTATGTAACTCCGGCTGGCATTCGTTTCGATGACTTGTTCCGACAGGTGCTGCTCCGCCGTTTCTGCATAGTAACGACAAACCCACGCGCATTTTTCTGCTTCACCGACGCCGCCGTTAACGGGCTTACCCATTTCCAGCGCCATTAGCTTCGCGAGCTCCTGCTTTTCGTTTTCGAGAATCTCAGCGGCGCGCGCCATCATCGTTGCGCGTTCGGCAAAGCTCGTGCGGCGATAACTGCGAAACGTCTCAGCAGCGCGTTGAAGTTTTCCGTCAATTTCTGTTTCCGTCAGCGGCTGAAACGTTTTGAACGTTTCGCCGGTGGCTGGATTGATAGATGCTATGGGCATGACTGCTCCTGGTCGCGGCTCTGCCGCATTCCGTGTGGAAAGGCTGTGCCGTTCCGAGACGTGGACACGATTTCTTTGAGGCTGCGCCTCACTTGCTCTGCCATTTAAGTTTATCAAGATCCATTAGCAAGGGCTCATCTGCCAATGGCTTTCTCAACCAACATCGAATGCTCGAGTAGCGATACATATAAGCCGCGAATTGGTAAAGCCCGTCAAATAATGAACTGGTGAGTCTTTCGAAACTACAAACACAGGCGCAGCCTTATTGAGTAAGTAACGGCTACGGAAAGGCAAAGGCTTTCCGCACGGAAGGCGGCAGAGCCGCAGGCGAGCGGATCGAGCGGAGTTGGCATCGTGCAAATAAGAAAGCCTAATCGTCAATGTCCTCTGCGAACGGTTCGGCAATTGAATTGAGCAGGAATTCTTGTATGCTCTTGTGAACATGGAAAAGAACAAGCGGTTAGACAAATTCGCGATCGCTGCCGCGCTGCAGGAGATCGCCGCGCTGCTCGAACTCAAGGGCGGCAAAGATCGATTCAAGTCCCGCGCGTACCAGGCGGGCGCGCGGGTTATCGCCGGCATGTCCGACGACATCGGCGAAGTGGTTCTCGAAAACCGTTTGACGTCGCTGCGTGGTATTGGCGACGCACTTGCCTCGCAGATCGAACAGCTCTATCTCACTGGCGAGTCTTCGGTTTTGCGCGGACTGAAAAAGGAATTTCCGCCCGGCATACTCGAGCTTTCAACTTTGCCGGGTTTATCGATCAGCAAGATCAAAACGCTGCACGACGCGCTCGGCGTCACCTCGATTGCGGAGTTAAAGACAGCGGCCGAGGCCGGAAAGATCAAGGAAATTAAAGGTTTTGGCGCGAAGACTGAAGCGACCCTACTGGAAACAATCGCCGGCCATCGTCAACGTGCAAAGACCGAGCAGCGTTTGCACTTGCATCGCGCACTCCAATCGGCAACGAGTGTGATTAATTTTCTCGAAACCTCGCGCGATGCGACTGAGATAGCGATTGCAGGTTCGCTGCGGCGTTGGAAGGAAACTATCGGCACGATACGTCTGGTCGCGAATTCAAAACAGCCGGCGCGACTGATTGAGCACTTCCTGCGCTTTCCTTTGATCGTCGAAACCATCGAAAAGATGGAAGAGGCGGCGACAGTGCGCCTGGCTGACGGCGCCCGCGTTTCTGTTGTCGCAGCCCAACCGGCTGAATTTGCGCTGGCGCTGTTGACCGAAACTGGCTCTCGCGCTCACGTAAATAAGTTGCAACAGATCGCAGACGGAACCGGCCCACACGCCGGCGCCAAAAGAAAACGCGCTAACACTACGGCGCGTAAAGCGAAGCGAGCGGACGGCGAGGCGGAAATTTATGAGCAACTCGGCCTGTCATACATCGAACCTGAATTGCGAGAGGATACGGGCGAGATTGAAGCCGCACTTAAAGGAACACTGCCCGACGATCTGATCACGCTGCCCGACATTCGCGGCATGGTTCACTGTCACACAACTTATTCCGACGGCAAACATTCGATCGAAGAAATGGCCCGTGCGGCCGAAGAGATGGGCATGAAGTACCTGACAATTACCGACCACTCGCCTACCGCTTTTTACGCAGGCGGTGTGACAGTCGATCGCCTCAAACGGCAGTGGGAAGAGATTGATGAAGTGCAGCAGAAAGTAAAGGTCAAACTACTGCGCGGAACCGAGTCGGACATTGTCGCCGACGGACGGCTCGACTATCCGGACCGCATACTCGAACAGTTTGATGTTATCGTCGCGAGTATTCATTCACGCTACAAAATGGATTCAGCCAAAATGACGAAACGAATCGTGACTGCGATGCGTCAGCCGGTATTCAAAATTTGGGGTCACGCGCTCGGGCGTTTGATACAACGACGGCCGCCGTTTGATTGCGACGTCGAACATATTCTCGACGTGATTGCCGAGTCGCGCGCCGCGATTGAAATAAATGGCGATCCCTGGCGGCTCGACATGGAACCACGCTGGGTCCGCGAGGCACGCAAGCGCAAAATCAAGTTTGTAATTTCCGTCGACGCGCATTCGACTGGAGCGCTGAATAACTTGAAATATGGTGTGGCGATGGCGCGTAGAGGTTGGTTAAGAAAATCTGAAGTACTGAATGCGCTTGGCGTGGCGGCGTTTCAAAAAGCCGTGCGGCCAGGTATGTACGAGCGGGGGCAGGCCCCCTTCCTAACCATGAGCTGACTTTAGTTGAGTCCTGAGCTTGATTGAAAGACTCCAGAGCTTGATTGATAGACTGCGACTGCCGATTAATTGAATTACGTGGATCAGCTCTCGGGTCAGGATGCCCGCGCTGATTTATGCTGATACCAGGATGAGTTGCTTATTCTGCGACATCGTTAATCACGAAGTAGCTGCCTACATTGTTTTTGAGGACGATATCTCGTTAGCTTTCCTCGATCATCGGCCGCTTTTTCCCGGCCATTGTTTACTTGTACCTAAAACTCACTTTGAAACACTAAGTGACCTGCCAACGGAGCTCGTTGCTCCGCTATTTACAAATGTGCAGTTGCTGACGCGCGCGGTTGAGCTCGCAATGACGGCGGAAGGCTCTTTCGTTGCCATGAATAATCGGGTGAGCCAGAGCGTGCCGCACCTGCACGTCCACATCGTGCCGCGCAAAAAGAAGGACGGCTTGAAAGGATTTTTCTGGCCGCGCAGTAAGTATCAGGGCGATGCGCACGTAGCCGACGTGCAGCAATCAATACAGGCGGCGATAGCCGCAATCAACAACCTTTCCTAAAGGAGTACCCTCGTGTTTACACTTCGCACTTCGGTTTTTGTCGCTCTGCTGTTCGCGCTCAGTATGGGCGCCTTTGCTCAGAAAGCCACTCCCAAGGAACCGTTACTGAACGGGCTCGGCTGGCTGAGCGGCTGCTGGGAAGGACGACAAGGCGCGGCGATTATCGAGGAAGTGTGGTCGAAACCCCGGGGCGATTCAATGGTTGGCTTCGGTCGCACTGTCAAAGATGGCAAGACGACAGCATTTGAATTTATGCAGGTGAGAGAGGCGAATGGCAGTCTGACGTATATGCCGCAACCGGGTGGAGGGGCGCGCGTTTCGTTTCCGCTCAAAGATTCATTTGCCGAGCGGTTCACTTTTGAAAACAAGGAACACGATTTTCCGCAGCGCGTGATTTACGAGCGCAAGGGCCCTGGCCTGTTGCTGGCGGCTATCGAGGGAACCTACAAAGGGAAGGAAGAACGTGAAGAATATCAAATGAAAAAAGTGCGCTGCGACTGACCGGCTCGCAGCGCACTCGCGTTTTGCAAGAGCCTATTCTGCAGGCGCCGGGCTACCGTCGACACTGGGCTGCATTTCGCCCACGTATTTATCCAGGGGCCTGATGCTGTAGAGAACTATTTCCAGCGCGCGCTCCGGAAAGCCTGATTCCAGCGTGAAGGTGTAGCCTGCAAAGATATCGGCCGTTCCATCCATTCCCCAGAACAAAAAGTTCTTGTCACTTAACCTTAGAAGTTGACGCATTAAGCCCGTCGAGTCTTTCGCCTTGTTAACATTGATGTAGGCGCCTTTGTAGTGGGGATAAATTCGGAAGCCAATTGTTTCGTCAGTGCTCACCCCGACCACAACTTCAAAACTATCGGCGTTCTTCAGGCCCTCATTCAACATGCCGACGAAATTGAAGGGTTCTTTGGTGCTTTGTCTGAAACTGATCCCGATACCTTTTTTTGGTCCGGAAGTATCGAGCAGTGCGCGCAGCTTCTCGCGTGTCGCAATGCGGTCTGCCTGCTTTTCCGCGGGGGTTTTGGTCTGACCACTGCTGACGATTGGCGCCGACAACAGCAGCAAGGCGATGATCAAATAGGATTTCATTTTAGCGCTCCTCGGGATGAACTGAACTGAGTAAAACGAGAGCTTGTAAGACAATATCATCGGCTAGTCAAACAAAATAACAACCTCGCAGCGAATTTCTTTCGCTGGTTTTCACGAAGAAATCCGTTGATTTGGTTGAGTCAAGAAATATTTCGCATTAATCAAAAAATAAAACACACGAAAATTTGATCTTAAAATTCAAGAAGCGTATAAACCTCCCTGTCGCGAGGGTCATGGCCTTCGAGACCGACAAAGGGACGGCAACCGATGTGGTGACACACGGGAGAGGGAATCAGCAACGGTCTGTTGATTCTATTGACGCCCGAGTCGAAGCCGAAAGGCTTTGCTAGAGAGGGCTGAGAGGTCTTCTCGAGCCAGTCGGATAAAAACGAGTGGCACTCTTTAGACAGGACCCGCTGAAGAGGGCGAATGGCTCGACGCAAGTTGAGCTGACGTTTTCGGATCGTAACCGAGGGTGGAGGAAAAGCCACTGGAAAAAACTACCTAACGGCACCGCATCCGAAAGGATGCGAGAATTGCGAAAGCAGTTCGCGTGCTGACCGAGGACAGACTGACCGACAGTCGATCTTCGGGATACAAAACCGGCAGCCTAGTGTGTACATGCGAAGCTGCCATCCTTTTAAAAGCTTCGGCGATTATTAGGAAACGGATTGCGCTACTTTCGGCTTGCCGGAGGTAGCGTTTTCCGTTTTTGGAGTAAGAATCTCTGTGCGGCCTCTCTGGTCTCGATGTCTTTTGATGAATCTGTAGGTACCCGCATAAACACACCTTCTCTGTGCCGCCTCAGTGTCCTCTGTGCCTCTGTGGTTAATTTTTTTGGCGCCAGCATTATTCACCACAGAGGCACGGGCGCAGAGAGGTTCACAGAGAGAACTAGCACACTGCCGAGTGAGTCTCTTCGTTTTTGGAGTCCTGGCTAAAAACGAGCTATCATCTTGCCCATCCTGAATAATTAATTGACGCGTTGCAGAGCTTGCTGTCTCCCTGGATTCTGCGCGCTCCCACCCCAAGGAGAAAAACATGACTGAAGCTCGCATGCAGGAAACGCCGGAATACAAGCCTGGCACTTTTTGCTGGGTCGAATTGGCCACCAGCGACGGCGCCGCGGCCAGGAAGTTTTACACCGAATTATTTGGTTGGGGTTTTAGAGATAACGAAATGGGACCCGGCATGGTCTACACCATGCTCACCCTCAACGACAAAGAAGTTGGCGCTCTATATCAAATGCCTCCCGACATGGCGTTGATGGGAATTCCTCCGAACTGGCTATCGTACGCGGCGGTGGCCAGCGCCGATGAAAGCGCAGCTAAGGCAAAAGACCTCGGCGCTACGCTCATGAAAGAACCCTTCGATGTGATGACTTTTGGCCGCATGGGCGTGGTGCAAGATCCAACTGGCGCCGTCTTTGCCCTATGGGAAGGCCGCGATCACCCAGGCGCAGCCGTAGTCAATGTCCCGGGTGCATTCGTCTGGAACGAACTGGCCACGACGAATACGACCAAGGCGAGTGAGTTTTATAGCGGGCTGTTTGGCTGGAAACCCGACGTGCAGCAGTTTGGACCACTTGAGTACACAATTTTTCAAAATGGTGAGAGAGGCGCTGGGGGAATGTTTCAGATAACACCCGAAATGAAAGGCCTGCCGCCGCATTGGCTGGTTTACTTCTCGGTCGAGGATTGCGATGCGACGGTAAAGAAAGCTACGGAGCTGGGAGCCAGGACGATGAAACCAGCCGAGGATATTCCGGGTGTTGGTCGTTTCGCGATCCTTTTAGATCCACAGGGCGCGGCCTTTGCGGTGATTAAAACGCAACCGCATAGTTGATTGAAAGTTGCCACACTAGTAAGCGGTGGCGAGCGGATCCGAAACTGAACTCCGAGTCGGAGGCGCATTTGAGCAAACCTCGTTCGACAGTTTTTCGGAACCCGTTGGCCGCCGCTTTTCACTTTTGTAACTAACCTCCTCAACTGCCGGCTAAGAATCGTTATGAAGGCACGTCTGGTTTGGCTCCTCCTCTGCCTGATCTGGGGAACTACCTGGCTCTTCATAAAGCTCGGTCTCGAAGATCTGCCTCCACTAACCTTCGCGGGAATCCGTTTCGTAATCGCTACCGCAATCGTGTTCGCGCTCATCGCGATTCGGCGCATTTCTTTGCCGAGTCGAAAAAGAGATTGGATTCTGCTCGCTGTCACCGGTGTCTTATCGTTCACATTAAATTACGGTCTGGTCTTCTGGGGTGAACAGTACATCACCTCGGGCCTCGCCGCGCTTTTGCAATCAACTCTGCCGGCGTTCGGGCTAATCATTGCTCACTTCTATTTGCCCGGCGAACGGATGACACTGCTAAAAACTCTCGGTGTCGTGCTTGGCGTCTTTGGCGTGGGTGTGATCTTTTCCAACCAGTTGCAGGTGGCGGGACCGAAGGCTTTGTGGGGCTGCGCCGCGCTTGTGCTAAGCGCCTTCTGCGCTGCTTATGCGAACGTGCTGGTCAAAACGTATGGACTTAATTTGCAGCCCTCTGTACTCGCGGGCGGCCAGATGCTTTTCGGCCTAATCCCATTGCTGCTGATTGGTATACCTCTCGAAGGCAATCCTCTCAATTACCACTGGACGGGCATCGCCGTGCTGTCGCTTTTCTATCTGGCGATCGTCGGCACCGTGGTCGCTTTTCTGCTTTATTACTGGCTCATGCACAACATGGACGTAACGAAGACGATGCTGATAGCCCTCGTGACGCCGGTGACCGCCGTGATAGTCGGGATGCTGGTCTTAAAAGAAGAAATGCACTGGCGCACACTAATCGGCGGCGCGATGATTATTTCCGGACTGGCGTTGATTGTGACGCGAAGAACTGGAAAGGCAGACTCCAAACTCGCAAACAGATCCTGATGCGTTCTAAGCGAACTGTTTCAACTGATCAGTTTGCGCGAGCAGGTACGCATCGATCGCGCGCCTTACAAACTCGATTTCGTTTGCCGGATAGCAGTCCGGCAAACTGCGCAGCTGATTAATCTGATCTGCTTTCAGCCAGAACCCGCCAATCTCAACGCCGAACAGATTCGGAACGGCCAACTCCACGGCAGTGCGATGGACTGCGCGCAAGTACTTCGCCGATTGTGATTCGATGTGAATAGTACAATCGCCGAGGGCAAAGGCACATAGGTTCAACTCGGACAGGTTGTTCGGCAGATCCAAATCCTTTGGGGTAACCATTGTCGTCAAGCTCGCACAGCCAATGTCGGATTTTAGTAGTCGCGGATCAGCCCGCGCACTATGCCCTGGATTTGAATGCGTTCCGGCGTCTTGATGAAAATCGGTTTGAACTGTGGGTTAGCCGGCTCGAGTCGAATAAAGTCGGGTTCGCGATAAAACTTCTTCACGGTGGCGTAGTTTCCATCTATCAACGCCACCACCATCTGCCCGTTCTCCGCGGTCTGCTGCGACGAAACAATAATGATGTCGTTGTCTTGAATGTTTTCTTCAATCATCGAATCGCCACGCACGCGCAGCGCAAACATGCGTCCGCGGCCCATCATATTTTTAGGCGCAGCTACTGTTTCGTGAGCGAGGACAGCTTCGATGGGTTGGCCAGCAGCGACGAGGCCAAGCAGGGGAATTTCAAACTCGTCTGCGCCGCTGTCCGGTGGTTCAATTTTTACCAGTTCAATCCCGCGGCTTACATTCGGAATTCGCTTGATCAGTCCTTCCCGTTCCAGCACCGAGAGGATGCTATGCACGCTGGCCGATGACGTCATTTGAAACTGCTTGCCAATTTCAGCAATCGTGGGAGGCTGGCGGTTCGTTTCGACGTACCGGCAGATGAAGTCATAGACCTGTCTTTGTCGTGCAGTTACGGCCATCTTTAAGTCCTCCGACGAAACTCTTGCTACAAATAATCCGTTATGCTATTTTCGGGGCGCGCCGAAAATATGCCGAATATTATCGAAGACCGGAGACGAGGTCAAGCGTTATGGAGGACGGCTAAGTAGGACAATGACATACTTGGGTGACCATCTGGGTCGAAGGGCTAAGAGTCCGCTGGACCAACAACATTCTGCGACGGCAATGAGGTCGGTACCACCACGCGGTAGCGGGTGGGTCAACCGATTGTCGATTTGCGATTGCCGATTGCGGATTGACCTTGGGCAAAACATGAATCGGCAATCGGCAATTGACAATCGGCAATCAAGAGACCCACCCGCTACCGCGTGGTGGTACTGACCTCCTCCCGCCACTAGTCTCATGATTGGGAATTGCCTGTCCCCAGCTTTTTAGATTGATTGGACAGGCAGGAGCCTGTCCTACTTCAGAACCCGCGCCAGTTTCTTTAGATCGTCAACGAAGCGGCGGTGTTCAAGCCGGCGCGTTTCATCGTCCGGAGCGCGCAGGATCGAGGAAGGATGAACGGTAGCCATTATGTAAGGCGCGAGGGTCGATTCAATAAATTCTCCGCGTTGTTTGGTGACGCGAAATTTTGGGCCGAGCAGTGTTTGAGCAGCCGTGGCGCCGAGCGCAACTATTACTTTTGGCTTGACGAGGGCGATCTCGGCTTCAAGCCAGGGACGACAAGCGGAGATCTCCTGGCCATTCGGTTTTTTATGGATACGCCGTTTGCCACGCGGTTCCCATTTGAAATGTTTGACAACATTCGTGACGTAGGTTTGCGAACGATCGATGCCGGCCTCGGCAAGTGCATCATCAAACAGCCGGCCGGCTGGACCAACGAAAGGTTTGCCCGACAGATCTTCTTCGTTACCTGGTTGCTCGCCGATGAACAAAACGGTGGCGCGCCGGCGGCCTTCACCAAAGACGGTCTGCGTACCGCGTTTCCATAGGTCGCAGGCTTTGCAATCGGCGGCGGCGGCGCGCAATGAAGGCAGACTTAGTTTGTCAGGGAAGAAATCTTTCGCCGAGCCTGAAGAGTTACGTGGCATGTTCCTGGTAACGCAAACTGTTAGTTTGCGGAGCACCAAACGGACGCAAGAAACGTTGTCGGAATTCGCAAACTAAAGTTTGCTTTACAAATTTATAGACGATGGCAGCCGCATTTTCAAAAGCTGAAATTGAATCGCAAGTCGCTTCGCGGTTTAGCACGGCGTTTCAGCTCCATGAAAAAAGACCGTCGGAAGTTATTCCCACCGGCATCGTTGAAATTGATTCTTTCGCACTCGGCGGTTTGCCGCGTGGCGCCATCACCGAAGTGTTTGGCCCAGCCTCTTCGGGACGTACCAGTGTAATGTTGTCTGCGCTCACTTGCGCGACTAACAACGAAGAGATTTGCGCGTTAGTGGACACTAGTAATTCGTTTGATCCAAAGACTGCGGCGCGCGCCGGAATGAATTGTGAACGTCTACTTTGGATCCGTTGCGATCGCAATCTCGAACACGCGTTTAAAGCAACTGATCTGTTGTTGCAAGGCGGCGGCTTTGGACTGGTGCTGCTCGACCTCGGAGACATTCCCGCAAACTCTGCGAGGCGAATTATCTCTTCCTGGTGGTATCGCTTTCGCCGCACCCTCGAGCCCACAGCGACGGCGCTGCTCGTGATTGCGGAAGACAGTTGCGTGCGTTCTTGTGCGACGCTGGCTCTGCAGCTGGAACCGCAAAACCCATTTTGGTCGTCGGGCAACGAACGATTTACCGGAGCAGGTAACCCTTCGTTTTGTTCTCCGCCTTTATCATTTCTCACCCCAGCGACGGTTGACGCTTGTCAAAGCCGGGTGAATAAAAGTTCACTTCCTCACACGACCCTCTTGCGTGGCTTTTCCTTTCAGGTCCAATGCCAGCGCCCGCTTTATCTCAACCGGCGCTCCGGCCCGATCCTTTTAAAAACGGGGGAAAGGGGGAATGGGTAAAGGGTAAAAAGCGAACGCCCGAGATGCTTCACGTTCGCGCTTCCCTTGACCTTTCCCGGTTCCCGTTTTCCCCGTTCCGTTTGTCTTCCTTGACAATATTCGTTAATTTTCGGTAATCTTCGCTTCATCTTCAGTTCAGGTATAAAAGCGATGTTTGCCTGTATCTACAGTCAACAAGTCCCTGCGGAATTGTCTTTAGCTGAGTTTGCTTATGCCTTTTCGCCACTCGTGGAAGAGACGGCGACCGACACGGCCGTCATTGATGTGGAAGGGTGTGCCTTACGTTTTGGCTCCGCTTATGAACTGGTAACGCAGATTGCCAGGGAGGCGAAAGCCAGGCCGCCAGGAGGATTGGGTTGCCGCGTGAATGTGGCGCTGGCTGCGAATCCCGACGCGGCGATCTTCGCGGCGAGATATTTAAAGGGGATCACTTTTATTTCTCCCGGAGAAGAACTCACCGCGCTGGGAGAACTGCCGATCGAAAGACTGTTAAGTCCAAGGTCCAAAAGAGAAGCAGCAGACAGGATGTCTGCGCTCCCAGCTTCAGTGGCGCTCTCTGCCATTGATGAGGGGCGGTTGGAAGAAATTCTGGAGACACTTCGTTTGTGGGGTGTGCGGACTTTTAAAGATTTTGCCGCGTTGCCGGTAGCGGGAGTTTCCGAGCGCCTGGGCCAGGAGGGATTGAAACTACAGGAACTGGCAAGTGGAAAATGTCAGCGTCACCTGAATCTCAGAGAATCGCCACCGGAGTTCAACAACTCCATTCAGCTTGAGTATCCGATCGCGGAATTAGAGCCACTCGCTTTTATCCTCGCCCGTCTCCTAAATCAAATTTGCGCCAACCTCAATGCCTACGCACTTGCGACCAATGCTTTGCAGGTGAATTTGAAACTAGAGAATGGCGCCACGCATGAAATCAAACTCAACCTGCCTTACGCGATGCGCGATCACAAAGTGTTTCTCAAACTTTTATTGCTGGACACCGAGATGCGGCCGCCGCCCGCTTCAGTAACTGCACTCGCGATTACGTGCGAACCGGTGAAGCCGCGAGTTTTGCAGACGGGACTTTTCATTCCCCTGGCGCCGGAACCTGAGAAGCTGGAACTGATGCTGGCGCGGCTCGGCAAATTAGTGGGGCCGCAAAACATCGGCTCTCCTGAATTGCTCGATACGCATCGCCCGGATGCTTTTCGCGTGAACCGCTTTGAGTTGAAACAAGCGAAGCGGAAAAAAGCAAACAGCAAACAGCCAACAGCGAATAGCAAGCAGGAGCAAGCAAATCCGCAATCCGTAATCCGCAATCCCAAATCGATAATGGGGTTCAGAGTTTTTCGTCCGCCATTGCGCGCGCTGGTTCAATCAGCGGGTGGATGTCCCAAAGAAATAAGTGCCTGGGACAAAATTAAGAGCGTTCACGGGAAGGTTGTGGCAGCGGCGGGACCCTGGCGAACGTCGGGGGATTGGTGGCGCGTCGATGGTTGGGCACGCGATGAATGGGACGTAGCGGTGGCGGGCAGGGGGCAGGGGGCAGGGGGCAGGGGACAGGTTCTCTATCGCATTTATCGCGAGTTAGGAAATGGGACGTGGTTCGTTGAAGGAGTGTATGACTGAGGAAAGTGGGCAGCAGGAAGAAGGAAAGTGGGCAGTGGGCAGTGAGCAGTGGGCAGTGAGCAGCAGGAAGAAGGAAAGTGGGCAGTGGGCAGTGAGCAGTGAGCAGCAGGAAGAAGGAAAGTGGGCAGTGGGCAGTGGGCAGTGAGCCGCAGGAAAAAGGATTCCCGAAGAAGATAGCAGCGACGTCAGTTGAGAGACGGGTCACTGCCCACCGTCCACTGCCCACTGCGCACCGCTCACTGCCCACTGCCCACTGCCCACCGTCCACTGCCCACTGCCCACCGCCCACTGCGCACCCACTGCCCACTGCCCACCGCTCACCGCCCACTGCGCACCCACTGCCCCCTGCGCACAGCTCACCGCCCACTTACATCGAACTACATGCACGATCGGCTTTCAGTTTTCTTGAAGGTGCCTCCGTGCCTGAAGAGCTAATCGCGGCGGCGCAGACCTTAGACATGTCGGCGATGGCTTTGCTCGATCGCGACGGCGTTTATGGCAGTCCGCGTTTTCATCTGGCAGCACAAAAGAATGGGATCAAGGCGCATATCGGTGCGGAAATCACGGTCAAATTCCAAATTCCAAATTCCAAATTAGTCCAAAGTCCAAAGTTCAAAGTCCAAAGTCCAAAACACTCAAGCGACGCAAATGTCACCTTCTCGTTGCCACTACTTGTTCGTAACCGCACGGGTTACCAAAATCTCTGCCGCTTGATCACGTTGATGAAGTTGCGCGTGCCGAAGCATGCGAAGCCGGGTGAATGTGCAATCACGCCTGACGAGTTGGCTGAATACGCGGAGGGCCTGGTTTGTTTGACGGGTGATCGCGACGGCCCATTAGCGAATGCGTTAAACCACAGAGGCACAGAGGGCGCAGAGGAGGCACAGAGAAGGGCCGCCTGGTTAGTGGATGTATTCGGCAGGGAGAATGTTTACGCCGAACTACAGCGCCATCTCAATCGTGAAGAAGAAGCACGCAATCAGGCGGTGCTGGATGTCGCGAGTCGTTTGCATCTGCCGCTGCTCGCGACCAATGGCGTTTCGCATGCCAGCCGCGCGCAACGTGAGGTGACGGACGTCTTCACCTGCATACGCAATCACGTGCGTCTGGAAACTGCCGGGCGTCTGCTCGCTACCAATTCGGAACGTTACCTGAAATCGGCCCAGGCGATGACGCGGTTATTCGCCGATCTGCCGGAAGCGATTTACAACACGACAGCGCTTTCCTCCCGGCTCGAGTTTACGCTCACGGATTTGGGTTACGAGTTTCCCAAGTATCCGGTGCCGTCCGGCGAAACGATGACGTCTTTTTTGCGACAGCGCACGGCAGAGGGCGCGCGGCGGCGTTACACCGGAGAACACGGCAAGCCTTCATATGAAAAAGCGCGTCCGCAGCTCGAGCATGAGTTGCGTCTGATCGAAAAGCTCAAACTCGAAGGTTATTTTTTGATCGTCTGGGACATTGTCGAGTTTTGTAAGTATCAGGGAATTCTGATCCAGGGACGCGGCTCCGCAGCCAACAGCGCTGTCTGCTACAGCCTTGGCATCACTGCCGTCGATCCGGTTGGCATGGAGCTTTTGTTCGAGCGTTTTCTTTCCGAAGAGCGCGGCGAGTGGCCTGACATCGATCTCGATTTGCCGAGCGGCGATCAACGCGAGCGCGCCATTCAATACGTTTACGAGCGTTACGGAAAACTCGGCGCCGCCATGACCGCCAATGTGATTACTTATCGCGGTCGTTCCGCTGCGCGCGAGGTCGGCAAAGCGCTCGGGTTTGACGATGATACGCTCAGCCGTTTGGCCGGCCTGGTCCACACCTGGGAATGGAAAGATCCAAAGGACTCAACCACACGGCAATTTAAAGATGCCGGCCTCGACTTGCGCAATCCGCGCATTAAAAAATTCTTTCAACTCTACGAGCGCGTTCAGGATTTGCCGCGACATCTCGGGCAACACTCGGGCGGCATGGTAATTTGTCAGGGACAACTCAGTTCCGTGGTGCCGCTCGAGCCGGCGGCGATGCCCGGCCGGGTCGTCGTTCAATGGGACAAAGAAGATTGTGCGGATCTTGGTCTGATTAAAGTTGACCTGCTCGGACTCGGCATGATGGCTGTGCTGGAAGATTCGATTCAGTTGATTCACAACTCTTACGACGAAAAAGTCGATCTGGCGCACCTGCCGCAGGACGACGAGGCGGTTTACGGTGCGCTGCAAAAAGCTGACACGATTGGCATGTTTCAGGTGGAGAGCCGGGCGCAAATGTCGTGTCTGCCACGACTGCGACCGACAAAGTTTTACGACATCGTAGTGCAAGTGGCGATCATTCGGCCGGGCCCGATTGTCGGCAACATGGTTCATCCTTATTTGAAGCGACGCCAGGGCCGGGAAGTAGTTACTTACGCGCATCCCGAGCTTGAACCGGTTCTCAGGCGCACGCTCGGCGTCCCTCTTTTTCAGGAACAGCTGCTGAAGATGGCGATGGTCTGCGCTGATTTTTCGGGAGGCGAAGCGGAAGAGTTGCGGCGGGCGTTTGGCTTCAAACGCTCGGAAGCGCGCATGAAAGAGATCGAAGTGAAACTACGTCACGGCATGGCGCGGAAAGGCATCACGCCAAAAGCGCAGGAGGAGATTGTGCAGGCAATCACTTCTTTTGCGCTTTATGGCTTTCCCGAATCACACGCCGCGAGCTTTGCGCTGATCGCTTATGCCAGCGCCTACCTGAAGTGTCATTATCTGGCGGCATTCACGGCGGCAATTCTCAATAACCAGCCGATGGGTTTTTACCAGCCGTTCACGCTG